>Ga0209085_1000060_pt1 | contig 73115 bp, 66 predicted proteins | sample C_131016_EF_Meta_FD_187310 | JGI IMG/M metagenome (GOLD analysis project Ga0209085, IMG submission 187310) | Freshwater microbial communities from Lake Croche, Canada to study carbon cycling - C_131016_EF_MetaG (SPAdes) (version 2) | ecosystem: Environmental > Aquatic > Freshwater > Lake... | reverse complement strand
TGTAATTCCATCAACAGAAGACTTAGAATATAGTCGGCAATTTTGGTTTCCTTCAATAGATTTGCCCTCATGGGATATAACCATTATTCCAACTGGATAACTGGTATCTTATTTCTTTGCAAGTCCCTAGAGAAAAAACCATTAGAAGAAGTAATACCTACCCAAAGAGAAATACAGAAAACCTTCCCCCAAAGAGAAATAGAGAAAAAAACACCAGAAGAACTTGTATCTAAACCAGTTTCAGAAATCAATATAAATGCTACTGTCAGTAATCAAGATAGGGTTGTGCGCGTGAGTGCTGATAACCTGAATCGAATTATGGGACTAGCAGGAGAAACTCTCATTTCAGCTAAATGGTTAGAACCCTTTACCGATTCTTTAATCTTACTTAAATCGCGTCAAATAGAATTAGCCAAACTAATTGAAGACTTACGCGAAAATTTAGCTATTCAGACAATCGATCGCCCTAAGATAGACATGATCGTGACTACCTTAATGCAAAAAGAACAAGAATGTCTAGAGGTTATGGGAGACCGCATCCAAGAAATTGAACAGTATGGTCGTCGGACAACAAGTCTTTCTGATCGTCTCTACAATGAGGTGATTACCACTCACATGAGACCCTTTAATGATGGCGTACAGGGGTTCCCGCGCATGATACGAGATCTAGCACGTCAACTCAACAAACAGGTTAATCTAGAAATTATTGGGAAAACCACTCCTGTAGACCGAGATATTCTCAAAAAACTAGAAGCTCCCCTCACTCATATCCTTCGCAATGCCTTAGATCATGGCATAGAAATGCCAGAGGAGCGTTTAAGTCTTGGGAAACCAGCTATTGGGACTATCCGTCTAGAAGCCTTTCACCGAGGCGGTATGCTCTCAATTAATGTCAGTGATGATGGACGAGGTATAGATCTAGAAAAATTACGTCTGAAAGTAATTGATCGGGGTCTAGCACCTCTAGAAGTAGCAGGGCAATTAAGTGAAAATGAATTACTAGAATTTCTCTTTTTACCAGGCTTTTCCACAGCTAAACAAGTTACAGAAATATCAGGTCGTGGGGTAGGACTAGATATTGCTAAAAGTATGGCCCAAGAAGTTGGCGGAACTGTTAGAGCGTCAACTTCTCTAGGTAATGGCACTAGTTTTTATTTTCAATTACCTCTCACCCTCTCGGTAATTCGTACCCTCTTAGTGGAAATTTCGGGTGAAGTCTATGCTTTCCCCCTCGCAAGAATTGATCAGATCGTCATGTTAGAGAAGTCAGATCTCTCTAGGGTGGAGGGAAAACAGTATTTTACAGTTGATAATAAAAATATAGGTCTTATTGCTGCTAATCAAGTTTTAGGATTTCCCGAAGTTAATCTACAGTCTGATTATCTACATATAGTTATTATCAGTGATCAATCTAATTGTTATGGGGTTTTAGTGGAGCGCTTTTTAGGGGAGAGAGATTTGGTAGTAAGACCTCTAGATCCTAGACTGGGTAAAGTTCCTGATATCAGTTCTCTAGCTCTAGATGAAGATGGTTCCCCAATTTTGATTATAGATGTCTCTGATTTGGTTCGCTCTATTAATTCTCTGCTCAATGTCCGTCAGTTGACCACAATTGATCTAGAAAGTTCTAGAAGTCAAGAGAATCCACCTAAAACTATCTTAGTGGTAGATGACTCTATTACAGTCAGAGAAATGGAGCGCAAATTACTAGAAAATCATGGCTATCAAGTAGATATTGCTGTAGATGGGATGGAGGGTTGGAATGCTGTCCGCACTAATTCCTATGACCTTGTGATCAGTGATCTGGATATGCCTCGAATGAATGGAATTGAATTAATTAAGAATATTCGCAACAATTCTCAACTCTCTTCTCTCCCTGTTATTGTCGTTTCTTATCGGGATCGAGAAGAAGATCGTCTCCAAGGTTTAGAAGCGGGTGCTAATTATTATCTCACTAAAAGTAGTTTTGAGGATGACACTTTAATTCAAGCTGTTATTGATTTAGTCGGAGTTTAGAAAAAGGAGAAAGGATTTTTTACTTTTCAAGATAAAACAAGGTTTAGAGTTTATCTTTAACTGACTTTAATCTTACAGCAAATGTAAATCTCGTTACGCCACAACTTAAAAACCAAAACCTGGGCTCTCTCGGAGCCTCGCTCCCTGGTTAAGCAAGCTTATCTGGTCTTAAACTGCTGTAATCTAAGAATAAACAATTTTTTGACAAATTTTATGGAAACAACATTCCTGCAAGTTGCCACTGATTTAGTACTTATTTCTGTTTCTGTTTTTATTCTTTCTTTATTTATTGTACTATTTATTGATACTGAAAAAGTAACTGATTTAGCTGAGTTTTTTAAAGATGATCAAAAAGGACAATATTCGATGATGCGTTTAATGAGCTTCCTTACCTTAATTGCCGTGTTTGTTATTACTGGATATATACTACTAAATACTGATAAGTCTAGTCTAGTTGATCTAGGAAAACATATTATTACTGTCTTTACAGCAGCAGCTTTCGGTGGAAAAGCTGTTCAAAAAATTGCTGAAACAATGCAATCAAAATAAAATAACCCTTAAAATTAAAATTAGGGTTATTTGTTATAAAATTTTCATGCTATTCTTGCAGAAAAACTTCTATTTACAGCAAACGTAAATCTTGTTACGCCACAACTTAAAAACCAAAACCCTTGCGGGGAACCCCGCCCCGCCCCCTGGTTAAGCAAGCTTATCTGGTCTCAAACTGCTGTAAAAAGCTTTCAGTTTAAGATTTATTTTATTTTTGACATAAATTACTAATTGATTGAATTACCTTTTTAGCCAATTCTTGATCTCCATTGCTCCATCCTAATGGGGCTAAATGTTCTCGTTCAGGTAATGGTACAACTGGCTGTGACAATATTTTACCTGGTATTGTTTTTAAAAACCATTGGATAGTTGTTTTCGCCCTAACATCTTTTGCAAAAGTAATCAAATCAATTAAGGAAAACATAGAGCTTTTTTGAATTAAACATTCTGTTTCTATAACAGTCGGCTGTACATCTAATCCTATCTGCTTAATAAAAGATGCTCCCGGAGTAAAAGGTATAGCATTTTCTATTCCAGAAATTACAGGTGCGAGAAATAGTGAAGGTTGATTTTCAAGAGAAACATCTTGTAACTTTAAATCTCCTAAGGCATTTTTTATATCCCTAGCTTGTTGATTTTGAATACATTTTCCTAAAACTCTTTGTAAATCTTCTTCTGTATTGATTTCTGTGAGAATTTCTAATAAAGAAATATATTTACATCCTAAGCTGTGACCTAGCCAAAAGTACTTACATTTCTCTTTTGTTGGGTCTTTGTGATATAGCTCAATATTATCTGTATATCCTCGAAACTTTGCTTCATCGTAAATAGCTTGGCGTAAATCAATGATATCTCTAATAATATCAATAGATACAGACCAATGACGAAAAGTAAAACGAAAAGGAATCGCAACAACTGTATATCCTGCTTCAAAAACTTTCTTTAAAAGAAAGTGATAAAAGATATTAGGAAAACTACCAAAAAAAATGCCGCCAATAAAATAAACAACTCCCTTGGGATGAGGATTCAAAGCAACCCAATTAAAATTAAGGGGGATAAATCTAAAGTCTTTACTCATTTTATTACTCCTCAATATTTAATAAATAAAAAAAATCCAAATACAAGTTAGTTTATTTTTTATATTTGGATTTTTGAGAAACTAAATTTTGAATGTACTTTTATTACGGTTCAGTTGTTAAAGTAACGCCTAACTCAGTATCGAGTTTTGGACTAAAACCGCTTCCTGTCGCTACATAATCAATAGGTCCACCTGGTTTTAAAACACCAAGTCCACCGCAAGCTTCAATTAAATCTACTTTATCTTTGACCTTAATATCTTCACAACCAAATTCAAGTCCATCAGGTCCAGTAATCGTAATCTTGTCAATTGTTCCCGTTTCTCCAGCAGGTAGACTAAGAACTGCACTCGTAACAGTTAATTTTTGAGGTACCTGTCCTGAGATACCTTTCTTTAGGGTATCTACTGTAAATTCTCCATTGGTAATCGGGAATTTTTCTCTTATAGTCAAAGCTAGTACTGGACTAGGGGCAGCTATCACATTTGTACTAAACAAAAGAATAGTCAAAGATACAGCAAATGCGAAAATTCTCGTTAATAAATTCATAAGCACTCTTAGGGATACCTAATTACTTTTATATAAAGCATACAGAAGTCCGCAACTTTAGTCAATTCAATATTACAGCAAATGTAAATCTCGTTACGCCACAACTTAAAAACCAAAACCTGGGCTCTCTCGGAGCCTCGCTCCCTGGTTAACCAAGCTTATCTGGTCTTAAACTGCTGTAGGAAAAATTTACTATTCGGCTAAAAAAAATCCCCGTCTTTTCAGACAGGGACTAAATTATTAACTCATGGACTTTTAAGAAGTTGCTTGGGGAAAAAGTTCTTCTTTTTTGTCGGCTGTGGTTGAAGTAATAATGACTTTACCTTCTTGGTCGATATCAACTAGGGCTGTATCACCTTCTCTGAGACGAGAAGAGAGTATCTCCTCTGCTAGAACATCTTCTAGAAGGCGCATAATTGCTCTTCTGAGGGGTCTTGCTCCATAGGAGGGGTTGTAACCTTCCTCAACTAAACGTTCTTTGAATTTATTGGTCACTTCAATGCCAATTTTTTGTTCAGTGAGACGGGAGAAGACTTCCTTGAGTAAGATTTCGGCAATCTCTTTAACTTCATCCTTACTCAGTTGACGGAAGACGATGATTTCATCTAGACGGTTGAGGAACTCTGGACGGAAGAATTTCTTCAGTTCTTCATTGACTAGAGAACGGATCCGATTGTATTGAGAATCAGAGCGATTTTCTGAGAACTCAAAGCCGAGAGAGCCGCCACCTTTTTCAATGACTTGAGAACCAATATTAGAGGTCATAATGAGCAGAGTATTTTTAAAGTCTACTGTGCGACCTTTAGCATCGGTGAGACGACCATCTTCGAGGATTTGGAGAAGTAGATTAAAGACATCAGGGTGTGCCTTCTCAATCTCATCAAACAGTACTACAGTATAAGGACGACGACGAACCGCTTCGGTTAATTGTCCACCTTCGTTATAGCCAACATAGCCTGGAGGAGAACCAATTAATTTAGAAACCGTGTGACGTTCCATATACTCAGACATATCCAGACGGATCATGGCATCTTCTGAACCAAAGAAGTAAGCTGCTAGAGCTTTAGTTAGTTCTGTTTTGCCGACTCCTGTAGGTCCTGAGAAGATAAAGCTAGCTATCGGACGGTTAGGATTTTTCAGTCCTACTCTGGCACGACGGATAGCACGCGAAACAGCCTTAACAGCATCTTCTTGACCAATGAGACGCTGATGTAAGGTATCCTCCATGTTGAGGAGTTTTTCTGACTCGCTTTCTGTCAGTTTATTAACAGGAACACCTGTCCAAGAAGCTACTATATGAGCTATTTCCTCGGCTGTGACCTGAGGCGAGCCATCAGTACTACCACGATCGGCTTCGCTTTTTTTGGCTTGAGCAATAGCGCGAATTTGTTCTTTGAGTTCTATTTCACGATCTCTCAATTCTCCGGCGCGGTCAAAGTTTTGCGATCTGACTGCTTCATCTTTCTGCTTCAGAATTTGGCGCAGTTCTTTATCTAGTTCTTTGGCGGCAGCTGGTAATTGGGAGTTGATGAGCCGAACTCTTGAACCTGCTTCATCCATGAGGTCGATCGCTTTATCTGGTAAGTAGCGATCTGAGATGTAACGATCTGAGAGTTTAGCCGCCGCTTCTAAAGCTTCATCTAAGATTTTCAATTTATGGTGCTGTTCATAGCGTTCTCTCAGTCCATAGAGAATCTCAATAGTTTCCTCTACTGAGGGTTCACCGACCATAACGGGTTGAAAACGACGCTCTAGTGCTGCATCTCTTTCGATATGTTTGCGGTATTCATCTAGAGTAGTTGCCCCAATACATTGCAACTCACCTCTGGCTAGTGCGGGCTTGAGTATATTTGCTGCGTCTATTGCACCTTCTGCTGCTCCTGCACCAATAAGAGTATGAACTTCGTCTATAACTAGAATGACATTGCCTGCTTGGCGAATTTCATCCATGATTTTTTTGAGACGTTCTTCAAATTCTCCTCGATATTTAGTTCCTGCCACTAGAAGACCGATATCTAGAGTAACTACCCTTTTATCTTCTAAAATGTCGGGGATATCTTTGTTAGCTATTCTTTGCGCTAGTCCTTCGGCGATAGCTGTTTTCCCAACTCCTGGTTCTCCAATTAACACAGGGTTGTTTTTTGTCCTTCTGCCTAAGATTTGAATAACTCTTTCTATTTCTTTTTGTCGTCCCACAACTGGGTCTAGATTCCCTTTAGCTGCCATTTCGGTTAAATTGGAGCCAAATTCATCGAGAGTTGGAGTTTTTGTTCTTCCTTGTGAGCTAGACCCAGCAGCTACTTCAGCCGTTTCGCCTAACATCCGAATTACTTGGGTACGAACTTTGGATAGATCTACTCCCAAGTTTTCTAGCACTCTCGCGGCTACGCCCTCTCCCTCGCGAATCAATCCCAACAGAAGGTGTTCTGTCCCTATATAATTGTGTCCGAGTTGACGAGCCTCTTCTAAAGAGAGTTCTAGAACTCTTTTTGCTCTTGGAGTGAATGGTATTTCTACCGCTACGAAACCAGAACCACGCCCGATGATTTTCTCAACTTCAACGCGAGCATCTTTTAGATTTACTCCCATTGACTTGAGTACCTTGGCTGCTACTCCTGTTCCCTCTCCGATCAGTCCCAAAAGGATTTGCTCCGTTCCGACAAAGTTATGTCCTAGGCGGCGGGCTTCCTCTTGAGCGAGCATGATCACTTTAATGGCTTTTTCTGTGAAGCGTTCAAACATGATTTATTCCATCACCTGCTGCTGATCCCTAGTATGATGATCTTAGCATAGGCTTTTTAATAGAGGGTTGTTACATAAAACACAACCTGCTTAACTTTCTTTTTTATCGCACTAATTTTATGCGTACTATGCCGGATGTTTGGACATTAGGTTCGGTATCCCCCCCTTTTTTAGATTTGTGGTCGCAATTCATCGCGCTTTTGCCATAACAATCCAATTGCCTGTCCTTTTTGTGGTTCTACGGCTAGACACATCATCTACATTATCGTTAACATTGACGCATTTAAGGAAACCGTTAAACTTTTAGCCTTAGTAGTATCGAAATCTGTTAGACTCAGTAAGTTAGTATAGTTAAATAACTGCTGTAAGTGCCATTGGTGCACTGAGCTTCGCTCAGAAAAATTAGGAAGTTTTTAAAGTCTTTAGACCATAATATACTTCTTGGGGTGAAAATTGAAAATTACGGTAATAATTGTACTATTTTTATCTCTAAATCTTCATCTAACCACTCCTGTAATTCATTTACTATACTATCTTCTGTTTTTGGGGAAGTTTTGGCATTTGCTCTTTGCCTTGGTATATAATCATGGAAAAACTCCCTTGTAGAAAAACAGAGCTACAGGACGATTAAGAGGAGCAATGCAATAATGAATAAAGTTGAAAAAAATGGCTTTCAAGAAGTAGGCGACATTCTGGGCAAAAAAGAGAAGAAAAAAGCCAAAAAACTGTTTAAAAAGAAGAAAAAGTCTCAAGAAGACCTCCCTAAACCTGCACCACAACTCACTGTTACTCAGCCAGAAGAGCGGGTTGAAGAGGCTACAAGCAATCAGTTAGACAAGAAGTTTTATGAAAAAGAATTGAAACGTCTGCAAGTTGAACTAGTTAAAATGCAATACTGGATTAAGCACGTTGGACTACGTGTGATGCTAGTTTTTGAAGGCAGAGATGCAGCGGGCAAAGGTGGTACTATTAAGAGAATTACTGAGCCACTCAATCCCAGAGGCTGTCGGGTTGTGGCTTTAGGGACTCCTTCAGATCAACAGAAGACGCAATGGTATTTTCAACGATATGTGGAACATTTCCCCACAGCAGGTGAAATAATTCTTTTTGACCGTAGTTGGTACAACAGAGCAGGGGTTGAACATGTCATGGGCTTTTGTACTGATGAGCAATATAAAGAGTTTCTTTTTTCTTGCCCTGAGTTTGAAAGAATGTTAGTCAGGTCGGGGATAGTTCTTATTAAATACTGGTTTTCTGTCAGTGATGAAGAACAAGAAGTGAGGTTTCAAGATCGGATAAAAGATCCAGCACGTCGTTGGAAACTTAGCCCAATGGACTTAGAATCAAGGGATAAATGGGTAGAATATTCTAAAGCGAAAGACAATATGTTTGCTCATACCAACATTCCTGAAGCGCCTTGGTTTACGGTAGAAGCAGATGATAAAAAGCGTGCTCGATTGAACTGCATCAGACATTTCTTGAGTAAAATTCCCTATGAAGATATGACCCCTGATCCGCTAGTTCTTCCACCCAGAAAACCAGCCCCTGAATATATACGACCACCCTTAAATGAACAGTTTTTTGTTCCCCATTACTATTAAGGGTGTAGGGCGAGTGGGTGTAGAGCCTAGGGTGTTGACTTTGATGGAGGGAATTTTCGGATTTTTGATTCATGCTATTTTTGTATACTTTGTGGGACAGGCATCTACCCTCCTGCCTCCTGCCCCCTGCTATGGGTTTATCATGGAAAATAAAGACATTTAACACTATGGACTTATTAAACTTAAGCTTAGGCATTTTCTTGGGTCTGATGACCTTTCTCTTTATCCTGCGGATCGTGCTGACATGGTATCCGAAAGCTGAAGGAAACCGTTTCCCTTTTAATCTAGTTATTCTACCTACAGAACCCCTTCTATCTCCTATACGGAAACTAGTCCCGCCCATAGGAGGAGTCGATATCAGTCCCATTATTTGGGTAGGTATCTGTACATTTTTAAGGGAAATACTAGTCGGACAGCAGGGAATTTTAACCCTAGCGCATAGAGTTTAAATGAAACATCTGCTCTCTGTAGCGCCGATGATGGAGCGCACAGATCGTCATTTTCGTTACTTCATCAGACAGATCACCCGTCAGACTCTGTTATATACAGAAATGATCACCACTGCAGCCCTACATTATGGGGATAGAGGTAAATTACTAGATTTTTCGCCAGTCGAAAAACCCCTCTCTCTCCAGTTAGGGGGGGATAATCCGCAAACTTTAGCAGAATGTGCCATTTTAGCGCAAGACTGGGGTTATGATGAGGTCAATTTGAATGTCGGTTGTCCTAGTCCAAGGGTACAGAGTGGAAATTTTGGTGCCTGTTTGATGACGCAACCTGACTTAGTGGCTAAAGCAGTGGAAGTGATGCAAAAAGCTGTAGATATTCCCATTACTGTTAAACATAGAATAGGGGTAGATGATCAAGATACCTATGAGGATCTAGTTAACTTTGTACGGATTGTTTCAGAAGCAGGAGGAAGCCGCTTTACCTGTCATGCAAGGAAAGCCTGGTTAAAAGGGCTCTCTCCCAAAGAGAACCGCACTATACCACCTCTACGCTATGCTGATGTCTATCATCTCAAGCAGGACTTCCCACATCTAGAGATAGAAATTAACGGCGGGATTACCAGCCTAGAACAGGCTCTAGAACATCTCCCAAAGGTGGATGCAGTGATGATTGGGAGAGCAGCTTATGATAACCCCTATCTCTTAGCCACTGTAGATCAGGTAGTTTATGGACATAAAGAATTATCACCATCTCGACATGAAATAGTGAAGCGTATGCTACCATATTTGGAAGATTGGGTAGCTAAGGGAGGAAAACTTCCCGTAATTACCCGTCATTTATTAGAACTCTTTGCCGGATGCCCTGGTACTAAGGCTTGGAAACGCCATATTACAGAACAGGTTCATCGCACGGGAGCAGGAGTAGAAGTGATAGAAGCAGCTTTAGATCTATTACCTCAAGAGGTCATATAAAGCAGCACATAAATATTAAATCAAGTAAAAGGAGAAAAAAAATGGGATTCTTCAAGCGTCTATTTGGACTAGAAAAACCTGCTAATGCAGAAGTTAACCCAACACCTACAGAAACACATCCCGAAACAGGTGGGGAGATTCCTCCCGAGAGATTGGGTGTTAATGGAGAATATGATCAAAGCGGACTAGCGAAAAGAGTTGCTCTTGCTTTTGAGGATGATTCAGACCTCAAGGATCTAGAACGTCTCTGGATAGCACAGACAGGTTCTACAGTAGTTCTGAAAGGAGATATTACTAGCTCCGAATTGCTAGATAAAGCAGTACAAATTGCGAGTGGTGTTAGTGGTGCTGAGAGCGTGGATAGTTCTGAAGTGAACGTTGCTTAGTAGATCTCTGACCCTAACCCCTAACCCCTAACCCTAAGCTAAAACGCATTGAAAATGCGTTTTAGTTTATATTTCCCAGATGCGAATCACTCCATCATGATCAGCCGAAACAATGCTTTTACTATCGGGTGTAAAATCAACACTATTGATGCGATGGGTATGTCCAAGAAAGACCTTAACAAAATTTTGGCTAATTAGATCCCATAAGAAGACCTGATGATCGGAACCCCCCGAAACCAACCACTGTCCATCGGGACTGACTGCGATACTATTGACAGAGCGAGTATGGCCGCGAAAGATATGATGGACTTCGCCTGAAGAAACAGACCAAAGACGGATAGTCTTATCACTACTAGCAGAGATCAAGAATTGACCATCAATAGTAAAACTGATGCTATTAATGTGATGAGAATGTCCTTCTAGAGAGATGATTTCTTGTCCTGAAGCTACCTCCCAAAGGCGGATAATTTGATCATTACCACCTGTAGCAATGACATGACCATTAGGCGCAAAAGCCAGACAAGCAACGCCTTCTAAATGTGCCTTCAAGATCCGAAGAGGACGCTTAGCGTGCCAAAACCAATGGGAAGTAGCTACTCGCCAGAACCGTACTGTAGCATCTCGGCTAGCGGTAGCTAAAAGAGTGCCATCAGGACTAAAGCAGACTGCTTTGATCCAATCTTGATGTCCTTTGAAGGAACGAATTAACTGACCATTAGTAGCATCCCAGAGACAGACAGTATTATCCCACCCCCCTGATGCCATTAAAAGTCCTTGGGGATGAAAATCTACAGTGGCAACAGCACTCTGATGACCTAAGATAATTAAGGTTTCTTTTTCTGTGTCTTGTTCCCAGAGTCTAATGGTCTGGTCATTATGTCCAGAGATAATATAGGAGTGATTAGGACTACAAGCAATGCTATAAATCCAATTGGTATGCTGTTTAAATTGGGCTATTTCTTCTCCATCAAGAATCTGCCAAACCCGAATTGTATTGTCATAACTACTAGATACTAGTCCCTGCTCAAGAAAGGTTAAACTATTAATAGAGTTAGTATGTCCTTTGAAGATCTTAAATTGCCCTTCTTTTTGAAAATCCCAGAGTCTAATAGTTTTATCTTCTACACTTCCACCCGAAGCTAAATAGCAATCATCAGGACTAAAAGCTAAACTAGTCACCCAATCAGTATGTCCTTCTAAGACAGATATTTTTTCGTCTGTTGGCACTTTCCATAAACAAATCAAGCCATCTCTGCCACCTGAAGCAATCAGAGATCCATCATTATTAAAAACAAGACTTTCAATAGATGATTTATGTCCTTGTAGGAGTTTTTGGATAACTTCTAGAGTCTCTACTTCTAGCAATTTGATATTCCCTTCGGAAGTTCCCAAAGCTAGATAACGACCATCGGGACTAAAAGCCAAACAGAAAACTAAGGCATAGTCTAGGCTAATTGTTTTTTTCTGACCTGGTTTAGTTAGATCCCAAAAAACGATACTTTCATCAGCACTTGTCGAAACTAACAGAGATCCATCGGGACTGAACGCTAGGGCGAAAATAGGTCGCTCATGTCCTTGTAATTCTTGTAATAGTTGACCTGTTTTAATATTCCATATATAGATTTTTTGTTGCCAGACTAAGGCTAGGAGGCTTTGTTGCCTGTTAAAAGCCACCTTTTCGGTGGGAGAATCTATTTCGGTGAGGATCTCGCCATTTAACAAACTCATTAAAGCAGTTCCTCCAGCCGAACAAACTAGTACGTAATCGGCAAAACCTAGAGAAAAGACTTTTTTTAGAGATCCCCTTCCTAAACGTTGCTGCATTCCTGCAGATTGCAAGATTGGAGAAACAAACCGAGTATAAGTATTATTTAAGCCTGAGAGGATGATTTCTGCTTTTTCTTTTTGCCAATTCCTATAATAGTTATGCCACCATTCTTCAATTATTTGGGGACGTTCTAGGGGATTGAGGATTAAAGCTACTTTAATTAGATCTTGCCAGGGTTGTTGTAGTCCTATTGGTTGCCAATTTTCTCCTTCAAAGAGTCTTTTGTAGGCAGGGGGCGGCAGAGTTCCCGTCAGCATTTGATACAAGACCATGCCTACTTCAAATATATCGCTATAAGCTCCTAACTTTCCCCCTGTAGTTAATTCGGGTGGAGCATACGCTTCCGTAAAGGAACGTGAACCCATTTTATTGGCATTTACACTACCTCTAGCGGCGCCAAAGTCAATTAAGATGGCTTGATCTTCAGGTGTTAAAAGAATATTTTGTGGTTTAATGTCTAGATGATATATCCCTGCCTCATGTAATTCTTTAAGAGCTTCGACTATTTGTTCAGCAATTATAGTTACACGAGATATAGGCAGCTTAAAGTCAACTTGTAATTCTAATTCTCTATGCAAGGAATGTCCATTGACTAGATCCATTACTAGATAGGCAGTATCTCCTTCTTCAAAGAGGTCTTTAACTTGAACAATGTTGGGGTGATGGATATTAGCTAGAATTTGTCCTTCTTGAATGAATTGTTGCAGTCCGTTTTTATAAGCTAATTCATATTCGTTTGAAGAGACAACTACATAGCCTTTTTCTCTGGTCACATACTGACTGGGAAAGTATTCTTTGATGGCAACAGTATTACCCAAAAACGTATGGCTAGCAGAATATGTAATCCCGAAGCTTCCTCTGCCTATAATTTGATGAATTTGATAGCTATGTCCTCTTAAAAGAGTTCCAGGGGTTAGAGTATCGGAGAGACTCATTTGAGAACTAGGGAGGTATGCTTCGCTGATCTGCTCATTAAGACCATACATAGTAGATAAATAATTAAATAGGCTATCAAGACTGCTCTTTTCTCGTTTTATTTACAAATTAACCCGATTATAGTCAGTATACCAATCTTCTTCGCAATATTTTCGTCAAATAGGTTAATCCTTATCCTACTCTAACTCTTTTTTTTTCTGATTGTTGCTGATTTTTGAACTATTAAAGGATATTAATAGCTGAAATAAGCTATTTTTTGAGTTATTATTCTTAACTTAATTTTACTTAAAACAATAACTTTAGTCTCTTTAGAAAGAAACTAAAACCGCTCTCAGTATCTTTACTTGATTTTACCTCTTAAAGGCAAAGTTTTTTCTTAAGAAATCTCAACACTTAACCTTTACCTTTTCAGTTCTTATGTTTCAAAACAAAGCTCTCTTGTTATTTTGTAACAAAAAAATTAGAATAGTTAACATAAATTTACATGACAGCGAGATAAGCTGTTTTAGCTTAGGGTGTGGGGGTTTAGGAAAAATATTATTAGAAATTACCTACAGCAAAATTTAATCTATTAAGCCACAACTTAAAAACCAAAACCCATGCGGGGAACCTCGAGAGAGCCCCCTGGTTAAGCAAGCTTATCTGGTCTCAAATTGCTGTAATTGAGCTAGAATTGGGTAAAAAAAGACCTTAAAGTATATGGAAAACTTGTTAAGCCTGAATACTGTAGTAAGTTTACTTTTAGGAATAAGTCTCAGTGCAGCCTGTGGCTTGCGTGTTTTTCTCCCTTTTCTGATTATTGGTGCGACAGCAGATTTTGGACATTTTACTCTTCCTACTGACCTACAATGGCTTAGTGGGAACCAAGCTTTAATTATGCTGTTGATTGCTAGTCTAGTAGAAATTATTAGTTATTATGTTCCTTGGCTTGATAATGCCCTTGATCCCTTTGCCTTTCCCTTGGCGACAGCGGCAGGTACTATTGTTACAGCTTCTGCCCTGCCGCCTGAGACAAACTCTCTTGTACAATGGACGTTAGCAGCTATTGTCGGTGGAGGATCAGCCGGTTTAGTTAAAGGAGCAACTAGTCTATCTAGACTAGGCTCAACCGCTCTCTCTGGTGGACTGACTAACTTTCTCATATCTACTGGAGAATTACTAGGAGCAGCTCTTCTGACTGTACTAGCTATTTTTGTGCCAATTTTTGCTGGTATTCTTGTGATCTGCTTTATATTTTTTGCCCTATTTAAAGCTTATCAGCTTTTCAATAAGAGATTAAATTCGAGTGTCAAAACCTAAGAGATTTCTAAGAATATTTTAACCCCCCTTTCCCTAGTGGGGGGTTACTTTTTTGAGCGAGAAATGTCCTTATTTTTTCTTCTCAAAGGTATCTAATATGGCTTGGACATCTTCAGTTTTTAAACGAGGTCCAAAATGAGTAACAATACGAGAAGAGGCAATCGAAGCTAAATTTCCTGCTTGAACTGCAGTAAGACCTTGGGTCAGCCCATAGAGGAAAGCACCTGCATACATATCTCCTGCTCCTACAGTATCAACTGCTTTTACTGGAACAGGAGCAATCTCCACCAACTCCTCATTATGATAGACCAGAGAACCTCTCGCTCCTAATGTCAGAGCAAAGCTTTTACTAATACCCTTAAGATAGGTAATAGCATCAGAAAGGTTAGTAGTTTGAGCTAGTTTTAAAGCTTCTGTTTCATTAGCAAAAATTAAATCCAGTCCTGGTTCAATAACTTGTGCAATATTTGGGCGAAAAAATTCGACCATGTTAGGATCGGAGAGGGAGAAAGCTACCTTAACATTCCCACTGCTTTTGGCTATTTCTTTAGCTTTTAGGGCTGTTTGATAGGCGCTTGGGGCAGAAACCAGATATCCTTCAATATAGAGGTAATCTGACTCTAAAATGGCTTCAGGGACTAGATCTTTTGGTGCGAGTTCCCCTGTAATGCCTAAAAATGTATTCATGGTGCGATCAGCATCGGGAGTCACAAGAACTAGACATTTTCCAGTAGTTCCCTTTTCTAAACTATCTGGGTGAAGGTTGGTTTCTAGTCCACTAGCTTTTAAGTCTTCTAAAAAGAAATGTCCTATATGATCATTCGCTACTTTACAAGAGTAAAAACCTCGACCACCAAATTGACTGACAGCAACTAATGTATTAGCTGCTGAACCACCACTACTTTTTTTACAAGGTAGATGACTCAATTTTTCTAAGATTTCTTGTTCTTGTTTTTCATCAACTAAGGTCATTACTCCTTTATCAATTTTCAATTCTTCTAATAATTCATTGGAGACAGAAAACTCCATATCTAATAGGCCGTTACCTACTCCATAGACGTGATATTTACTCATGGTATTTTTCTTGGTTTGTTTCTTGATTTACTATATCATTTCTTTTGAGCAAAATTTGCTGCATTTCCTCTGGCTGAATACTCTTAGTATAATTGAATTTTATCTCTTTTATAAGTTCTCTAACTAAATGCTTCAATTCGGGTAAACTCTCATCTGTTTGGAATTTAGATAGACTTTTAAAGAGACTTGTTTTGAGCTTTTCTAGATGTTGGTCAAAAATTGCATCTTCTTCTAAAACCTGTTCAAATGTTTTCAAACAAACAGTCAAAATACTATCTATACTTTTAGCAATAGCTTGTTTTTGTAACGCTTCAAAACGAGGCAGAAATCGCAAAAAAGAGGTATCTTTGAGGGATTTCTGTATTAAATATTCTAAAAGTACTTGTAAATCTGGTCTGATTTGAGGAACTACTTTTTTTAAGCCAAATTGCAGTAAGATAGTAAAAATTTCCCTCACTTCATCTTTTTGATTCAAGTCAATATATTCATGTTTGCTGTCGGTTGACAGCATTATTTTTAAGATATCTCCATTTTCTATAGACTGTTCAATGTGGGTGAATACTCGCAGTATAACAACTTCTGTCATTTCTTTAGCTATGGAGGAAACAAAGCCCTGTGTAACTTGTGTCTCAATAATTTGTAAATTGATTAATTCTGTTTGATCGAGACGGATAATGACGGGAATTACTCTTAATATGCGAAAAAAGGAAATAAATAAAAATACATCATACCACCGCCACAACATGGCTTCTCGCCATTTTAGACCTGGATAAAGTTGAGTAATATATAATGTTCTGCCTAAAAAATCCAGCAGAAACAAGACAAAAAAGGGGAAATCTATCAGATAGAAATAGTCAATAAACTTGCCATTTTCATCTATACGTCTATAGTAATTACTTTCTATTAATGGTTTGATATTGTTGTCAAAAAAACTCATCTTCTCAAGAGTATTTTGTTGAAGATATTCTGGTGACCAGAATATTTTAAAAGACTCTTTAGCCGATTTTTGTCCAACATAAGAGCGCATCAAATTTTTAATCCGTTCCAAATGACCAGTTTTATTAGCGAGTTCGAAGGGGTTATTCTGGATCATCTCTACACTATCTTGACGTAACTTAGCTAATATTTCAGCTACATCAGGAGAATTTAATCGATTAATATTAGCTTGCAACTGAGAGACTGTAGCTAAATAATCGACTGTTTCTGTATGAGGTTCTATTCCTTTAATTGGATCATAATTTTCAGTTATAGTTCTACTCAAAGGTGACGGCAGAACTTGTAAATTAATTCCCTCATATTTAAACCAACCTAACCGAACAGAGAAAACTCTAACCTTCCCCAATAACCAAAAATCTCGCCAAGGAACATAACTCAAATCAAGGAGAACAAAAGTCAGATTAACTAAAGCTATCAAAGCAACCGTTCGCGAGATCCAGATGTTACCAAACCAAAGCCTTAATAAAAAATTGATTGTTTTTTTTGCTTTCACAGTTGCATCAGTCAACCTGTCCACCATGACTTCTAGGATCACTCTGCTTAACTGGATTAAGTTCTAGAGTAGAGGGGAGAGGAGAAGACACACCATTGACATTAGCATAGGGGAGAGGGATGCTAGCTATTAAAGCATCTAAATTAGCCTCTAAAATAGAAAGAGGTTGTTCCCCAATTGTTTGAGCGACTGTTTCACCTTGAGCATTAAAAAAAACAAAATGAGGAATCCCATCTACCCGATAACGTAAAACTTCAGGTAACCACTTATCATTGTCAATATTGAGCATAACAAAGTTAACAGAATCAGCATATTTTTTCTTAACTGTTGCCAGATCTTTAGCCATAGCCTGACAAGTTGTACACCAATTAGCATAAAATTCAGTTAGAGTAGGTTTATTATTGCTTAAAGCAATAGTTAAAGGGAGTGATTTTTGGGCTTGTGTTTCCAGAGAAACTGAATTAGCCTGAGTTTGAAAACTGAAAAAAATAAAAGAACTCAAGACAATAGCAACTAAGGCAATGATCACATTTTGAAGACGATTGGGACTAGAAGACATATTTATATTTTGTTAAAATATTGTTATATATGATTATTATATGAAAAAACGAGTCACTCTAACTTTTCCGCAAAGAATTGTCCAGACCCCTGTAACCTATAAACTAGCTAAAGATTTTAATGTGGCGGCTAATATTCTTAGAGCGCAAGTTGCCCCCAATCAAGTGGGTAAACTAGTCTTAGAGTTATCAGGTGATATAGATTCCCTAGAATCTGCTTTAGACTGGTTAAGAGGACAGGGAATTGTAGTATCACTAGCCAGTCGAGAAATTTTAATCAATGAGGAATCTTGTGTAGACTGTGGATTATGTACTGGAGTCTGCCCAACAGAAGCACTCACTATAGAACCAGTGAACTTTAAACTAAAATTTTCCCGTTCTCGTTGTATTGTTTGTGAACAGTGTATAGCAGCTTGTCCAGTAGAGGCAATTAGTACAAATTTATGATTTGGCTAATTGGGGGAACGAGAGAGAGTCGAGAAATTGCCCAAATACTTTCTCACCTTAACATAAACTATCTAGTCACAGTAACTACGGTAGAAGCAGCTTCTCTCTATGCTCATAACGAAGCTAGGATCGAAATTGGGGTACTGGATGCCGGTAAAATTGTAAATTTAATTGAACAACATCAAATTACAGGCATTATTGATGCTTCTCACCCCTACGCTCAAATTATCTCACAGCAAGCCATAGACTTGGCTGAGAGGCTAAAAATACCTTATCTACGTTATGAACGTCCTAGCCTCAATTTTTCTGCCACTCAAAGGGTAGAAATAGAAGATCTCGATACTCTCATAACGGGAGATTATCTAGAAGGGAAAAGAGTTCTCCTGACTATAGGTTATAAAGGACTATTTAAGTTTAAAACTCTGCAAAAAAAAGCTACTCTTTTTACCCGAATTCTCCCGTCTTTAACTTCCTTAGGGGTAGCAATAGAGGCCGGCTTTACTCCTGATAGAATTATAGCCATACGTCCACCCATAGAGCGAGAATTAGAAAGAGCATTATGGCAGCAGTGGAAAATTGAGACGGTCGTAACTAAAGCCAATGGGGAAGCAGGAGGAGAAGGAATAAAACAAGAACTGGCTCAAGAATTAGGTATAGAATTAATAGTGCTAACTCGTCCTAAAATAGCTTATCCCGCTCAGACTGATAAACTAGAAACAATAATTACTTTTTGTCAGAATATACCATGCAGAACTACTATTATGATGCCTTTATTTCCTATGGGAGAGTAGATAGCAAAGCTTTTGCCATAAAACTGAATGAGCAATTAAAAGCCATTGGATTAAATGTTTGGATTGATCAACAAGATATTCCTTTAGCTATGGACTATCAAGAACAAATTAATGATGGCATAGAAAAGACACATAACTTTATTTTTATCATCTCCCCTCATTCAGTTAATTCCCCATATTGTCTTAAGGAAATTAATCTAGCAATTCAATATAATAAACGCCTTATTCCACTGCTTCATGTTGAGCAAATTAGTCAAGCCACTTGGCAGCAAAGAAACCCAACAGGAACGGCTGAAGAATGGCAAAAATACCAAACAAAGGGACTCCATTCTAGTTATCCTAATATGCACCCAACTATTAGCAAAATTAACTGGGTTTATTATCGCGAGAATATTGATAATGTTGAAGAATCTTTTGCTAACTTAATCAAGACAATTTCTGAGCATCAAGAATACCTAGAGCAGCATACTGAGTTGTTAATTAAAGCTTTAGAATGGGAAAGAAACCAGAAACAAACTCATTATTTATTAATAGGTGAAGAAAGACAAGCAGCCGAAGCTTGGTTACAAAGACTAGATAGACAATTACCTTGTCTTGCTGCTGATTTACACTGTGAATTTATTTGTGAAAGTACGAAAAATGCCAATAACTTGTTAACACAGGTTTTCTTAGCAGCATCAGAGCAAGATGAAGGGATTAAGGAGAAAATTAGCAAGACATTGATGCGTTCAAGCTTGACTGTCTGGACAAGTAAGAGAGATATTAAAACAGGAAGTCAGTTTCAGAAGGCAATTAATCAAGGAATTGAAGGAGCAGATAATTTTGTCTATTTGATGTCTTCAGATTCCTTAAAATCTACCTACTGTCAAGAAGAATTAGACCAGGCTTTAGCGAATAATAAACGCATTATTCCTCTCTTGATAGAAGAGGTTGAAGAGAAATTAATTCCAGTTAAACTAAGACAATTACAACATATTGATTTGACTAAATATAAAGATGAGACACAATACAGTCTCTCTATTGATAAATTATTGGGCGAACTCAAGAAAGAGCCTTCTTATTATGAAAAACATAAAATTCTCTTAGTCAAAGCCTTAAAATGGCAAAGACAAAACCAGAACCCTAGTCTCTTATTGCGAGGTTATAACAGACAACATTTTGCCGCTTGGTTACAGGTAGCACAACAGAGAAAAACCTCTCCACCTTTACCTGTACAAGAAGAGTATATTACTGCCAGTTTCAATCAACATGAACAAGCCACTCTAGAGGTATTTATTTCTTATTCACGAACAGATTCAGACTTAGCTAGAAAGTTAAATGATCAACTCCAAGAACTAGGAAAAACGACTTGGTTTGACCAAGAAAGTATTGCCACAGGCGCTGATTTTCAGCAGGAAATCTATCGAGGGATTGAGAGTTCAGAGAATTTCTTGTTTATTATTTCGCCTAAATCGGTGAATTCTCCCTATTGTAAGGATGAAGTGGAGTATGCTCAAAAATTAAATAAACGGTTTGTGACAATATTACACCGTCCTCTGTCAGCAGATGATAGACAAAACTTACCTGAAGGTTTAGCTACTGTTCAATGGCTAGATTTTAATCAACATGGCGGCGAGTTCTTTGCCAATTTTAACGAATTGGTGAGGACTCTAGATACAGATAGAGACCATGTCAGAAGTCACACAAAATGGCAACAAAGGGCGATGGAATGGCAGAATAATCATAACAATACAGATTTATTGCTACGAGGAAGTGAGTTTGTCTTAGGTTCAGAATGGCTATTCAAAGCAGAAACAGAGAAGAAAAAACCTGCACCTACTGCTTTACAGAAGGAATTGATCGCTCAAAGTGGGAAAGCCCAAGAAGAGCAACTAAAAGCCATAGAAGCACAACTAAAACGAGAAAGAGAATTGACTCAGATGGCGTTGGAGCAGTTAAAACAAGCAGAACTAAATCAAGCCAAGGCTCTTGGTTACTATTCCTTATCCCTATTTAATGAACATAAAGAATTAGAGGCTTTTGTAGAAGCAATTAGAGCAGGGAAAATCCTCCAAAAATACAAGACAAAAAATCCAGTGGTGATAAGAGCTTTACAAGAAGCTCTTTATCAAGGAAGCGAACGCAGCCGCTTGGGGGGGCATAATACCCCTGTAGTTAGCGTAAGTTTTAGTCCAGACGGTGAGACCTTGGCTTCAGGGAGTTATGACAACACTATCAAACTCTGGAATGTAGAGAGCGGAAAGGAAATACGCACTCTTATGGGGCATTCTAACTATGTCTATAGCGTAAGTTTTAGTCCAGATGGCGAGACCTTGGCTTCAGGTAGTTGGGACAAGATTATCAAACTCTGGAATGTAGAGACAGGAAAGGAAATACGCACTCTCATTGGGCATACAGACTCTGTCAGGAGCGTAAGTTTTAGTCCAGACGGTGTGACCACAGCTTCAGGGAGTGATGACAACACTATCAAACTCTGGAATGTCGAGACAGGAAAGGAAATACGCACTCTTATTGGACATAATAATTATGTTCTTAGCGTAAGTTTTAGTCCAGACGGTGAGACCTTGGCTTCAGGGAGTTGGGACAACACTATCAAACTCTGGAATGTAGAGACAGGAAAGGAAATACACACTCTCATTGGGCATTCTAATTGGGTCAATAGCGTAAGTTTTAGTCCAGACGGTGTGACTTTGGCTTCAGGGAGTGATGACAACACTATCAAACTTTGGAATGTAGAGATAGGAAAGGAAATCTGCACCCTGACAGGGCATTCTAACTATGTCACAAGCGTAAGTTTTAGTCCAGACGGTGTGACCTTGGCAACAGGGAGTTATGACAAGACTATCAAACTTTGGAATGTAGAGACAGGAAAGGAAATCCGCACTCTCATGTGGCATACAGACTCTGTCAGGAGCGTAAGTTTTAGTCCAGACGGTGAGACCACAGCTTCAGGGAGTTATGACAACACTATCAAACTCTCGAATGTAGAAACTGGAAAGGAAATACTCACCCTTTCTGGGCATTTTAACCCTGTCTATAGCGTCAGTTTTAGTCCAGACGGTGTGACCTTGGCTTCAGGAAGTGCTGACAAGACTATCAAACTCTGGAATGTCGAGACTGAAAAAGAAATACGCACTCTCATTGGGCATTCTAATTCTGTCAGGAGCGTAAGTTTTAGTCCAGACGGTGTGACCTTGGCTTCAGGAAGTGCTGACAAGACTATCAAACTCTGGAATGTCGAGACTGGAAAGGAAATACTCACCCTTTCTGGGCATACTAACCATGTCAGAAACGTCAGTTTTAGTCCAGACGGTGTGACCTTGGCTTCAGGAAGTGCTGACAAGACTATCAAACTCTGGAATGTAGAAACTGGAAAGGAAATACTCACTCTCATTGGGCATTCTAACCCTGTCAGGAGCGTAAGTTTTAGTCCAGACGGTGTGACCACAGCTTCAGGGAGTGATGACAAGACTATCAAACTCTGGAATGTCGAGACTGGAAAGGAAATACGCACTCTCATTGGGCATTCTGCCTCTGTCACAAGCGTAAGTTTTAGTCCAAACCGTGTTACTTTGGCTTCAGGGAGTGATGACAAGACTATCAAACTCTGGAATGTCGAGACTGGAAAGGAAATACGCACTCTCATTGGGCATTCTGCCTCTGTCACAAGCGTAAGTTTTAGTCCAGACGGTGTGACCTTGGCTTCAGGGAGTTATGACAACACTATCAAACTCTGGAATGTAGAAACTGGAAAGGAAATAAGTACTTTTGCAGTGCATTTTTACGCTGTCTGGAGTATAAGTTTTAGTCCAGACGGTAAGACCCTGGCATCAGGTAGTTTAGACAACACAATCAAACTCTGGAATCTATATTCCTGGACTCTAGACTTAGACTCTTTAATGGGGCGCAGTTGTGATTGGGTACGGGGTTATTTAGAAAACAATCCCAATGTCAGTGAAGAGGATAGACATTTGTGTGATTGAACAGGGTGACAATTAATTACAACCCACATTCCGTAAGCGTACAGATAGTACATTACAAACTTCTTGATTATCAAAGCTTATGTACTTAATTTTCAAGAATATTAAGTATTTATACTTAATATTCTTTTACAATATAGAGCGTTTACTTTTGAAAGTCTAGAATTTTTATACTAAATAATTCTTGGAGAAAGTACTGAAATTTGCCTATAAAATTAGTATATTTTGCCAAAATGTACGAACCAAATTGGTAGTTACGGAAAGTGGGTTACAAGTATCCTCTAATAATTTCAACATCCAATTCTAATAATTCTGCTATTTCTTGAATACTCATTCCCCTTTGCACCAGCTTGGGCAATATTTTTAACTTGGTATTTAGTTCACCTTCTTCTTGTGCTTCTTTATATACTCTGGTTTCTCGAATCAGATCTAAATTGAGCATGGCTTCTATCTCCTTTCTACTTAAATTAGGAAATTTATAGATGATTATCGTCTCTATAAATTCTACAACTTTTTTTTGGCTCCCAGTGTCGATCAGTTCTTCTTTAGCTTTGTCAATTAATGTTTTAGCCATCTCTGGAGCCTTGTTTTCACTCTCTATAATCAATTTTAGAATTCCTAAACCTAGAGAGTCATCTACTATATCTCCTAGTTCATCTAAATAAAAACGACGCAAATGTGGTTCTAATAAGGAACGATAACGTAAGGGATAAGTCAGTTCATTACTGCGTTTATCATAAATAACTATTGCATACCAGTCTGGATTAGGTGGTTTATCTTGACGAAAATAAAGGAAAATTTCGCCAAAAAGTCTTACTCTTCGTTTTTCTGCTTGCAGTGATCCTACGGATCATAAAATTCTTCATCTTTGTAGGTTTGGAATTCTACAAAGTACAATGGCTCAGTTTCAAAACCTTCTGAGCGTGGAAAATAAACCATCTAATCTTTCCGAAGGATCTCGAAGAGTAAAGATTGTTGTTTTACTTCTAAGGCATTAAATTCATAAATACTAGTATTAACATCAGGTTTCCCAATCAGTTCAAAGAAGATTCTAGGGTATTCTTTAAATATTTCATAAAATATCGTATCTGTTTTCATATTTAATACTTTATACTTCTAATACACAATTATATCTCAATCTGGTTTCCACCTGGAGTGTTAATTCTGTGCTGTGTACCGCCAAAAAGCGAGAGGCCATATTTCTGTTGTCAAAAACCCCCCGCCCACTGGTATAGGAACGTGCCTACGGCACTGCGGAGGGTAGTCCCCGTAGGGTCTCCTGCTATAATTGACAGTTAATAGTAAATCAGTTATTTACAAAAGTAAACACAATGGAAAATTGAGACGGTTGTCACTAAAGCCAATGGGGAAGCAGGAGGGGAAGGGATAAAACAAGAACTTGCTCAAGAATTAGGTAGAGAATTAATAGTGTTGACTCGTCCTAAAATAGTTTATCCCGCTCAGACTGATAACTTAGAAAGAATTATTGCTTTTTGTCAAGAAATAGGGAAATCACTGTAAAAGCTATATTTAAAATTTGTGTATTTTTATTAAGAGAATTTTGTTAGGATTTGTTAACTTTTTTCAGGAAATCGAGTTAGGGTTCTATTATTCGGTAACAATGGATACAGAAAATATTTTAAGGGAGAACCCCTATGTCTCTTCAAACAACTCAGTCAATTAGTGCTCAAATTTCTGATCGAGGCTGGAACCTGGTTTGCCATATCACCTACACTCGCGATACTTGGGTTAAAGTTATGAGCTTGCCTAGTGCATACGCATGGGACGAAGCCAAATTGCTCTGTCAAGAGTCGCTGAATACTTGGGTCGCTTGGATACCTGATCATGGTGAGGTTGTTCTGGATAGAAGTAATTTCTACTGTTGAGGGGAGAGTAGTGGATCTTGGCCTTTTTTGTTAACTCCCGTATTAGCAGGTTCAATTATTATTAGACTTCTTGCTAGAGTCAGACAATAGGCACTCTAGCAATAGGCAATAGGGGGAATTTTTGACTATTACAGAGATAAAAATGATAGGTTTTTTATTTTTGCAAGAGGTCTATTGACAATTACCATTTCATAAATGGGGGTGGACTTAAGGGATGTTTGGAAAACCACCTAAGCGCTAATTTGGCTAGTCCTTTATGAAAATCTGCGTTAGGAAATTGGTTTTTAACGCTTGTAATAAAAGTCTGAGGTAATCCCCATTTTACCAATCCCAATGAAAAATCAACTAAATCTCCTCTGCGGAACACTTCCACCAGTGGGTATTCTTCGTCCTGATATTGTCTAAACTTGTGGTGCATATCGATCATAATGTAAATTTCACCAGTCCAATGCTCCAGATTATTTTGCTTTAAATATTCTCTTACTAAAGCAAGAGAAGGAGGAAGATAATCAACAGTGTCATCAGTCCAAATTCCGAGGTCATGGAAACAAGCAGCAATGATGATTTTTTTTCGCTCTTCATCATTGCAGTTGTGGAGAGCAAAACAGAAATTAATCATCCGATAAACGTGATTTTTATAACCCTGATAATCCTTGCCTATTTTATCTTTCCATTGCTCCAATATTTCTTCTAGTAATGGGATGTGTTCTTCTATTTTCATGTTAAGTTCCTTGAAATAAAATTTACCCTATCGTTCCTAATTAAGCTGTTCCCTTAATGCTCTTTAAAAAAAGCCAAACTACTATAGAGATGAAAAGCAGAACTATAAGGAGTTTGCTGACTTCCTGTAAAAATTTTAGGGGGTTTAATATTCTTAAGAACTAGCTTAAAGTCCAGCGCTGTTTCAGCAAAAATATTAAAATCTCTGTATCTAGGTATATTGGGGCATTTTTGCTCAAAGAATTTCATTAATTCTTGCCAATTTTCTCTGACTGTTGGGTGTAATTTTTCCTGATTTAATATAGATTTAGCAAATTGATAGTTATTTTCTGTAAAACGGAGAATTAAATTCTGTTTTTTGAGATGCAAATCACAGATTTTAATATAATCCGTTGTACGACTTTTCTTTTCTATCTTGGCTTGTAAGATTTGCCATTTAACTTCAGCCATCGCACTAAAAAAAGGTACCATTCCTTGACTAATCTGTGTCACCTCGTTCCAAGGAAAAGAAAAAGTTGCGCTCTTATCCTGATCTGTGAGATATTGAATGGTAGAATGGGCTTTTTCTGTCTGAATATACTGTACATAATACACTTGAAGCTGATCAAGAGCTTTGATGCCGACACAAAAAGCTGGGATCTCAGCTTGAGAAAGAGCTTTGGTATAGAATTCCAGTTCACCTAAATAGCCTACACGATATAATCGCCAACCCCGGAGGGGAATCTGTAGGCGAGCACTATGGATATCAGTTTGCATAATTTCGGCAAAATGTTGAGCAGATTGTAGTCTATTTTGAGGGTTAATAGATTCTAAAACCAAAATAGCCGCTTCTTTATTATTGTTTCTAGCTTGATTTAAAGCTGTTTGTCGGCGTTGTTTTTTAGCGGTTTCCAGAGCCAAGATTTTTTGACGAATCTTAGAGAGAATTTTAGGATGAACTATTTCTTTGAGCAAAGCTTGATACTTTTGATAGGCAGTATCCACATCTCCTGTTACTTCCTCTAAGAGAACTAAATAGTAAGGGAGCCAAGGATTATTAGGTTCGCTCTGCTGTAGTTCAATCAAATAAAATTGCACAGAGGAATAGTCACCATTATTAAAAGCATTGGTGATTGCGTCTAAATTACTTGCCATATCATTAAGGTCAACTAATCATTCTTTTAGCATAGCCGATACCATAGAGACTGCTACTAAAGGGGCTGTAATTGTTCTGAGGATACGACGGCCTAGGGTAACTAACTCAAACCCGAGAGAGATACATTGTGTAACTTCTTGGTCTGTCCAACCTCCTTCAGGTCCTATCGCCAAAAGAAGATCCTTTTCCCGAGGAGATAGTAAAATAGATTGGGCTAAATGTTGTGCTTCTGGCTTACGTGTAACACAGAGATAAGCAGTCATTTGGGACAGATTGAGTCTAGATAGGGCAGTTGTGAGGTCTACAGGGGGGAGTATTTGGGGAACAATTTGACGTTCTGATTGTTCGGAGGACTCTTGTGCAACTTTACGCCAACGTTCGACTTTATGGGGACTAGGAACTAGAAGTGTCCGTTCACTGAGTAGGGGAAGAAAACTGCTGACCCCAAGTTCAGTACAACTTCTGACAATTTCCTCAAAACCGCCCCCTTTGGGAAGTGCTACCATTAAATGTATGGCGCGTGAGAGTTCATTGGATTCAGAGAGGGAATTGAGGATAGTTGCTGTCTTTTGGTTCAATTGAGCTAACCAACAACTACCGGCACCATCTAAAACAATGAAGGTATCTCCGGGTTGTAGTCTTAAAACTCTTCTGAGGTAATGTTCTTGCTCCTTGGAAAGATGGAGATTATTTTCTTGTTTCTGCTGGCTCTCAATAACAAGACGATAGGACAAAGTGGTTATTGGGGAAAAATAATATTAAGATAGTCGAAAACTAGATTAACATAGCAATTACAATTTCAACGAGGTTTCTTATGTCAGATCAGATTACTCTTATTAAAGATATTTCTTTAGAGCCAAACCAAGTCACAGAAAGTCGTCCTTGGGGGACTTTTACGACCTTAGAAGAAGGTCTAGGTTATAAAATAAAAAGAATAGAAGTTAATCCTGGTCATCGTCTCAGCCTTCAGATGCACCATCATCGCAGTGAACATTGGATCGTGGTCTCTGGCACAGCTAAAGTTGTCTGTGGCGAACAAGAAATTATTCTCCATGCTAACCAGTCTACCTATGTTCCTCAATGTACCGCTCATCGCTTAGAGAATCCAGGTGTCATCAAGCTGATTCTCATTGAGGTACAAAATGGAGAATATTTAGGAGAAGATGATATTATTCGTTTTCAAGATGACTATTCACGTCGGTAAATATGGCGAGTCGGTTTTAGGGAGTGTGGTCAAAGATCGTCAAGGATGGTCAAGGATGGGGACCTGGGTTTAAGTCCTCTCCCCCACCTCCCCACCCTTACAAGGGTAGGTATTTTAGATTTTGGTGAAGACTAGACAAGGGAGACAAGGAAGACAAGAAAGACTCGGAAGATTGTTCTATTAAAAAATAGGCTTGAGCGTTAATTTGTACTGCTAAAAAGAGAGTATTATACTGTTTTTCTACCCTGTCCACTTTCCTACCTTGTCCTCCTTGTCTGCACTACACCCAATTTTTAAAAACCTACCCTTGAAAGCCCCACCTCCCCCTACCCCCTGACTCCTGACTCCTGACTCCTGACTCCTGACTCCTGACTCCTGACTCCTGAAATATGATTGAAGTTACTGCCTCAGCTATCAAAGAGATTAAACGACTTCAGAGATCTCGCAACCAAGTTGATTATTACTGTCGTTTAGGCTTAAAATCGGGTGGTTGTTCTGGACTGTACTATATACTGGAGTTAACCTGTGAACAGCAGATGGACGACATTAAGTACAATTATGAGGAAATTTGTTTTTTACTATCGCCGACAGATCAGATTCATTTAGAACGGCTCAAACTGGACTATGTTGAAGATTTAATGGGCGGAACTTTTCGTTTTGACAATCCTCTGGCTACGATGACCTGTCGTTGTGGAATCTCTTTTGCTTGAATCTCAAAGTTAGCATTATAATTTCTTGTAAAGATTTGTAAACTTAAGAGAGAATTGCTCCACCAATAGGAATTTATTAATGAATAAATTGATTAAAGCAGAACGCTTTTTACTCACCAGCCACATTGTCTCGATGGCGTTTGGTTTAGCAGGACTATTATTGGTACTGCCCAATCCTGATTTTATTGTCAAATTGCCAGAATTTGGACAAGCAGCCTTTCGCTGGTCAATGGCTGGAGGTGGCGTAGTGTATATGTTGCTAGGGATGTCTGCCGTTGCTGTCTACGCTTATCGCACATTGGGTCTCTGGCATTGGCTGAGTTTCATGCTACCAGCAATTAGTATATCTTTAGCCAGTGAACTACTAGGAACGAGCACTGGTTTTCCTTTCGGACATTATCGCTACTTGAGTGGACTAGGATACAAAATAGCCGGCCTAGTGCCCTTTACCATTCCTCTATCTTGGTTTTACCTAGGATTTAGTACTTATATTCTAGCAAAAGCGGGACTAGCGAAACAAAACATACCTAGTTGGTTAAAAAATACGGCTCCAATTGTGCTAGGGTCTATTCTGTTAACCTCTTGGGATTTTGTTTTAGATCCAGCAATGAGCCAAACTAGTCTACCTTTTTGGGTGTGGGACATTCCAGGCGCTTTTTTCGGAATGCCCTATCAGAACTTTGCTGGATGGCTAGGAACAGGGGCAGTATTTATGACAGTAGCAAGCTGGCTAGAAAAAGTAAAACCTCTGACCTTACCAAAAGGAGAATATAAATTGCCACTAGCGATGTATTTGGGAAATTTCGCCTTTGCGATGATTATTTCCTTGGCTGAAGGAATTTATCTACCCATCATTTTAGGCATCTTAACGGGGGTAATACCCGCCCTTTGGCTCTATCGTTTAGCGCTATCCTCCTCTTCAGGTGAAGATCTTAAGTCGGAAGTAGAATTAGTTGCCGTAAAAGTCCCCATAAGTACCTAGAGAGAATCTTTAAAAAACCTCCTAAGCACTAAATAACTACCTAATTCCTGTTCCATGTTGCCTCTTACCTCTATTCTCCTGCCTCTTGTCTTTTGCCTTTTACTCTGCCAAGGGACAGCAACACTAATATTGCTCTCCCGTTTAATGAGAGGAGCAACTAGAGAGCCTCCTTTAAAAGCCAGCCAAGCTAGCCCAGATCTCCTGGGTAAGGTCAGCATAATAGTACCTACTCTCAACGAAAGAGATCGCCTTGGTCCATGTCTAGTCGGGTTAGGAAAACAGGGTTACGAAGTGCGAGAAATTCTCTTTATTGATAGTTACTCGCAGGACGGCACCATCGATTTAATCCAAGAAGTAGCCAAAGATGACCCTAGGTTTCGTCTCATGCATGATGCGCCCTTACCTTCTGGTTGGGTGGGTCGTCCTTGGGCGTTACATTCTGGTTTTTTAGCGACTTCTCCTGCTAGCGAATGGGTGTTAGGTATCGATGCCGACACTCAACCCCAAATTGGCTTAATTCCCAGTCTCCTAAAAGCGGCAGCGCCAGACTATGATTTACTCTCTATTTCTCCTAGGTTCATCTTAGAAGAAGCAGGAGAATGGCTATTACAACCCGCTCTCTTGATGACCTTGTTGTACCGTTGTAATGCAGCAGGAGTGAAAAATTACAGATCTCCGGATCAGGTAATGGCCAATGGACAGTGTTTTCTCTCTCGTCGCACAGTTTTAGAAGCTTTAGGGGGTTACAGTGTGGCAGCTGGTTCTTTCTGTGATGATGTCACCTTAGCGCGTTATGCTGCAAATCTCGGCTATAGGGTAGGCTTCCTAGATGGCTCTCCTTTGCTCAAGGTACGAATGTATAATGGCGTAAAAGATACTTGGTCAGGTTGGGGGAGATCTCTTGACCTCAAAGATGCCTCATCTAGAGCCACACTCTGGGCAGATTTAGTCTCACTAACCTTAGTACAAGGACTCCCTTTAGTAGTTCTAGTCCTATTAACGGGAGCCTTAGCTATGGGCTATTCTTTTTTAAGCTTAAAATTAGCATGGGGTTTAAATCTCTTTTTGGTGATCATCCGTTTCGCTTTATTAGTAGCGATCTATCCCTCTTATGTCCGTTCCCAAAAGTGGCAAGAGTGGCTATTCTGGTTTTCACCTCTGCTTGATCCAATAGCAGTAGGGCGAATTTTTCTCTCTGCTTTGACTAAGCCCAAACAATGGCGCGGGAGGATGTACTAATATAAAGAGATGAAGAGTAATCCTCATCTCTTTATATAAACATTACTCGCGAACTTCTAAAAGTCTTTCGAGTTGCCACAGAATTTGATTGCCTTCCCGCCTAACACGGTAAACAACCCAATTCCGCCATGACCATTTTTCTCCCCTACTGGTGACTGCGCTAGCATTGATATCCATTAAATCAGCTAGCTCAGAACTGGTGATAAGATAACCTTTAGTAGCAATTTCATCTGCAATACGGAGCGTCTCAATAAGATTTCTCAAGTGATTGACTCTTTCTTCACGTGAAAGGGAACTTTCTTCGGTTAGATTTGCAGAAGTTTCAAACAGGTTTGTTTTTGAGTCCAAGAGTTATGCCGATTCCTTCTTTTAGACTATGGTGAGTGCAGTTTTTCTTATGTTATTACTGCTATTGTTATATTAACGAGAATCTTTCCAAAAAATCTATCTTGGCCTTTGTTCTCAATTAATCACAGCAAATAATTGATCACTTATGTCTAACCTACATATAGCCCTAGATCCTAGTAAAATCCACTATGACGAAAAAGGTCTAGTACCAGTCATTGCACAAGACTATCTCGATGGAACAGTTCTGATGATGGCTTGGATGAATGCTCAATCTCTCCAAAAAACCCTAGAAACCGGTTCTGCTTGGTATTGGAGTCGTTCTCGTCAAGAACTCTGGCATAAAGGTGCTACCTCAGGACATTTTCAACAGGTACATGATTTACGCTATGACTGTGATAGCGATACTATATTACTAAAAATCGAGCAAGTGGGCAATATTGCCTGTCACCTAGGAGAGAGAAGTTGCTTTCATCAAACTGAACAAAAGAAGGAACCTCCTGCAGCTGATATTCTCTCAGAAGTATTTAAAATTATCTGTAGTCGTCGGGATCAGCCAACGGAAAAATCTTACACCTGTGAACTATTAGCAGGCGGCGATAATAAAATCCTCAAAAAGATCGGGGAAGAATCTGCAGAGGTCGTTATGGCTTGTAAAGATGATGATCCTGTGGCTATTGCGGCTGAAGCGGCTGATCTTTTTTACCATACCCTAGTGGCCCTGGCTTATCATAAAGTCAGCCTACGTGAAGTCTATTTTGAACTACATAAACGGAATAAAGGTTGAGCAACAATTGAGGGGGAGCAGATCTTCAGTATGGGTCATATTTTTATTACAGGGAAATTTTGCTATACTCAATAGTTATATAGATTGATTGATCCTTTTAACCTATGCTCTCTCATCGTAGCCTTTCGGGCTTAAGTTGTCTTCTTTTATCTCTATTTTTGAGTCTGTTTTTAGCAAAAAGCACACTGGCTGATGTCCCAAGCAGTCTGAGTGCAGAAAGTTTTGTCGTCAAAGCAATTAATAAAACCGGACCTGCTGTAGTGCGGATTGATACTGAGCGATTAATAAAAGATACTTTTTCAGAAGAACCTCTCTTAAAAGAATTTTTTGGTCTGAGTGAAATACCACATGAAGAAAGAGGACAGGGATCAGGTTTTATTATTGATGCCTCTGGTATACTGCTGACTAATGCACATGTTGTAGATAAAGCTGATAAAGTAACTGTCACCCTCAAAGATGGACGTATCTTCAATGGCACAGTACAGGGAACTGATGTTCTAACTGATTTAGCAGTTGTGAAAATAGATACCAAAGGAGAGAAACTCCCCACAGCCCCTTTAGGAGATTCTAGTAAATTACAAGTAGGAGACTGGGCTATTGCGGTAGGAAATCCTCTCGGACTAGATAATACAGTCACAATAGGTATTATCTCAACACTAGAGCGTTCTGCAGCTAAAGTAGGTATTGGTGACAAGAGAGTTGATTTTCTGCAAACAGATGCTGCTATAAATCCTGGTAATTCAGGTGGTCCACTCCTGAATGCTCAAGGAGAGGTGATAGGTATTAATACTGCCATTCGAGCTAATGCCACTGGGATTGGGTTTGCCATACCCATCAACAAAGCTAAATCATTACAAAGCTATTTAACCTCAGGGAAAGAGGTTCCTCACCCATATATAGGGATAGAGATGGTCAATTGGACACCTGAATTAGCCAAAGAAAACAATAATGATCCTAATTCACCTCTCAGTATTGTTCCAGAAGTAGAGGGAATTTTAGTAGTGCGTATTGTACCTAATAGTCCTGCCCAAAAAGCTGGTTTACATCGTGGCGATGTTATTACAGCAGTCAATGGAGAAAAAGTTAGGGATGGAGGAGTTCTTCAGTCTATAGTAGAAAGGACAGGAGTTAATGAATCACTGAAACTGAAGTTACAGCGAGGAGATGCCCCTATAGAGGTTAGCGTTCAAACTGCACAATTAAAAAATCGTTCTTAATTTCCAACCATGATTAAAGCTTACGCAGCAACCGCACCAGGTAAAGCCCTAGAACCTTTTGAGTATGATCCAGGTCTCTTACGTCCCGAACAAGTAGAAATTAATGTAGAGTACTGCGGACTTTGCCATAGTGACTTGACTTTTTTAAAAAATGAATTGGGATTAACTAAATATCCTTTTGTTCCAGGCCATGAGGTAGTTGGAACAATCGCAGCGATTGGGGATTTAGTAACCACAGTTAAAGTAGGACAAAGAGTCGGTTTAGGTTGGTATTCCCACTCCTGTATGCACTGTGAATGGTGTATGTCAGGGGATCATAATCTCTGTTTGACAGCAGAACAGACAATTGTGGGGAGATATGGCGGCTTTGCTGATAAGGTACGTGCTAATGAAGAATGGGTAATTCCTTTACCAGAAGGTCTCGATCCAGCTAAAGCAGGACCACTCTTTTGTGGTGGAATAACGGTCTTTAATCCCATTGTGCAACTTGATATTAAACCGACTGATCGAGTGGGGGTAATTGGCATAGGTGGTCTAGGTCATATGGCTTTACGCTTTTTAAAGGCTTGGGGATGTGATGTGACAGCCTTTTCTAGTAACCCGAATAAAGAAGCTGAAGCCAAAGAACTAGGTGCGGCTCATTTTGTCAATTCTGTTGATCCTAAAGCTTTAGCTGCAGTCGCTAACTCTTTTGATTTAATCCTTTCTACAGTTAATGCTGATCTAGATTGGAGTGTTTATCTCAATGCCTTACGTCCTAAAGGAAGATTACACTTTGTGGGTATTGTCCCCAATCCTATTCAATCTCTAGCCATTCTGATGATTGTCGGACAAAAATCTATCTCAGGGAGTCCTCTAGGAAGTCCTGCTACAGTTAATAAAATGCTAGAATTTGCTGTGCGTCATGGCATAGAACCAGTGACAGAAACCTTTGCTTTTGACCAGATTAATGAAGCTATAGCCCATTTAGAATCAGGTAAAGCCCGTTATCGAGTGGTCTTAAAACATTAGCATAGAAAACATTCTTTGTTGCTAAGCTAAAAGGAGCTTAAACTGAATATTGGGTAATCTGTTTTTCAGAACCATTGGTCAGTCCCCAAATTCCCTTAAGTCCCACCAGAAGAAGACTTCCCTACACCCTATCCCCTACAAGAGAGCTAAAACGCATTATCGATGCGTTTTAGCTTATTTAATTTAACCATAATGTTCTAGTAGGTGCCGAAGCGGCTATAGTAGTTTGTGAAACCTAACCCCTCTCTTCACGCTATGATGAGAGAGATTATATGCAAGAACCAATTATCGATTCTTCTACGATGTCTGATCAAAGGATTAATGATCGCTATTACATCAAAAAAAAATTATCTGCTAATGCCGAATGTTCTATATATGTAGCAGAAGATACACAGAGATTCAACGAAAGCTGCATCTTAAAAGAATATTCTAAAAATCTAGCTGAAGTACAAGAAGAAGCAAGCATTCTTTACCAACTGAAACACCCTCAGATAGTTTCCTTTAGAGAGGTTTTTACGGGGATTTCCCAAGGCAAACAATATACTTATCTAGTTGAGGATTATGTAGAAGGACTCAACTATGATGAACTTTTACAACTATATCAAAGCCAAAAAAAAGACTTAACTGAGGAAGAGGTTTTAGAGAAACTGAAACAGATTTTACTTGTTTTAGATGTTCTGCACAGTAAGGGCATTGTACATGGAAACCTTTCTCTATCTAGTGTAATTGAAGACAGTGAGCAACACAAACCCATACTAGTAAACTTTAGCAAGAGTAGATATGCTCCTTCTGCTCTCACTGAGGATATCTCAGCCTTAGCTAAAATGACAAAATCTTTTTTCAAAGAGGATGAGTCTATCCCTACTGATGTGCCAAATTTACTAAAAGCAATGCAGGAAGGTGAGTTTAACAGTGCGAGATCTCTTTTAGAGACTTTAGAAACTTTAAAATTAAAGCCAGTAGAAAATGAACTAACAACGCCTATTTCTAAAGCGGAAGCATCTCCTAAAACGCCTAGCCAAACAGGAATTAATCCTGTTCTAGGTTGTTTAGGAAAAGTGTTCTTAGTAGTGGGCTTGAGTTTGAGTGCAGGTTCTTTTGGTTGGATGGGGGGGAAATATTGGTTTAGTAGTAAAAATCCTACCCCTCAATTTACCCCTGATTTAATTAAAAAACCAGATGAGGTGAACAAGCCTGAGGTAACACCATCTGCTAATAATAACTTACATGAACGCCTTCTCAGTCTAAAAATTTCTAACGAGACCTTTTTAAATTCTCTAGTAGATGAAGTTTTTTCTAGTCGTTATCCAGAGGAAAAAAATAAAACTTCCGTTGACCTCCGGTCTACCCGTAGGGATGTGAAGACACAGAAAAAATGGGATGAGGTAGCTAGCGAGATCTTAGATCACTTAAACACCTTAAGTCCAGAAGTGCTAGAAAATTTGGGGAAATACACACAAAATGATCTCAATCGTTGGAAGTTGGAAGTTAATCGATTACATCTCAGTAGTAGAGCTTTATATGCGCTAGCGGATGGAACGTTTTATAATTGGTTTCCTGATTTTTCTGACCAAAGGGCAGTGCAACAAAAGCAGAATTTTCAAGATCAACCATTAGGTCAACTAAGGTATGCTTTAGCCTATTCTCAACTGCTATCTTTAAAAGCGGGGAATAACTATGAAAAATTGGTAACCTTGAAACCTTCTTCTAAAGGGACTCTACAACCAGGTCAAGGAAAAGCTTACAGTATTCATTTAACACAAGGTAACCCCTTACAAATTAACTTAGAACCTCCAAGTAACATCCTGCTTTCTATCTATAGTCCAACAGGCAAAAAGAATTTACTGGAAGACTCCAATAGTGGCACATGGGCAGGAATACTCCCAGAAACAGGCTTTTATGAAATTATTTTAATTTCTCAAGCTAAACAAGCAATTGATTATGAATTAAAGCTCAACTCAGCCCTACCTCCTAACCGCTAACCCCTGTTAAAATAAATTCTTTCAATTTCCGAAGCACATAGAGCTTTAGAAAATAAGAAACCTTGTCCAAATTCACAACCAAGTTCATGTAACAATTGAAGTTGTTGATTGTTTTCAATTCCTTCAGCTACGACCTCTAAACCAAGTTGCTTACTGAGATTGATAATTGTATTGACAATTTTATAATTACGGTTTCCTACTAGCATTTGAGAGACAAAAGAGCGATCTATTTTTAAATAGTTAGCTGGGAAAAGATGGAGATACTTGAGGGAGGAATACCCAGTGCCAAAGTCATCAATACTGAGGTGAATATTTCTTTTTTTCAAATCATTTAATAACTCAATTGTCTTATGAATATTCTCAATCAGCATACTCTCAGTAATTTCTAGAGTAATACAGTCTCCAGTTAAACCTGTGGCAGCTATAGACTTATCAATATCTTCAATTAAATTGGCTTTGCGTAGATCTTTGGCTGAGAGATTAATACTCATTTTGAGTGGAAAGTAAGCGGGAAACTTAGCTTTCCAGTTGGCTAGTTGTTGACAAGCTTTGTAGAAAACCCAGCTAGTAAGCTGCACAATTAAACCAGTTTCCTCTGTTATGGGAATAAATTGGTCTGGTGGAACTAAACCCCGAATGGGATGTTGCCAGCGTACTAAGGCTTCAAAACCTATGAGCTGATTCTTAACTATGTTCATTATGGGCTGATAGTAGAGCAAAAACTCCTCGTTTTCTAGAGCTTTGCGTAGATCTGTTTCTAAGATCAGTCTATTGACAGCTTGTTTGTGCATCTTGTGATCAAAAAGTCTGTAGGTACCCCTCCCATCCATTTTTGCTCGATACATAGCAATATCAGCATCTCGCAATAAATCAGAAGCCTCTGTATAGTCTGGTGTTCCTAAAACAATACCAATACTAGTACCAATAAAAATTTCATAGTCATTGATGATGAGGGGACTTTGAGTATCTTGAATGATTCGCTCGGCAACTTTAATCGCCTCGTCTAGAGCAGAAATATCTTCTAGGAGAATAACAAATTCATCTCCACCAAGTCGAGCTATTAAATCTACTGTTTTGAGATGGTTTTTCAGTTTCTGGGCAATTTTTTTGAGGAGTTGGTCGCCCGATAAATGCCCTAAACTGTCATTAATTACTTTAAAGCGATCTAGATCTAGGAATAAGACTGCATAATGATAGTTTTCTGATATTTTAGATCTCCTAAGAGCTAGCTCCAGACGATCCATCAGCAGTGTCCGATTTGGTAGATCTGTTAAGGGATCGTGTAAAGAGTTATAAATAAACCTTTCTTGTGCTTCTTTACGTTCAGTAATATCGGTAACTGTGCCTACATAACCTATAACTTCTCCCTGTTCATTGCGCTCTATGACTGACTGCCCTAAAACCCAGATTATTCTGCCATTTGGTTGCTGAAAACGATATTCTAAACTAAAAGGTGAGTTGACTTCCCTCGAACGATACCAGATATCATTGAGTTTCTGGCTATCCTCAGAATATAGTACTCTCATCCAGCCAAAGCCATAAGATTCCTCAGGGGTGAGTCCACTCATCAGACACCAACGTTCATTGACATAAAAACAAACTCCTTGGAGATCGGTGCGAAAAATTCCAACAGGAACAATATTGGCGAGGGTAGAATAGCGATTTTCGCTTTCGCGCAGATCTGATTCTGCTTTTTCTCTTTCTAAGATAGCTTGTCGCTCCAGAGAGGTTTGTAGATCGTCATATTGTTGTTTAATGCGTAGCATGGAGTTGACTCTAGCACGCAGTTCCAGCCCGTTGATTGGCTTACTGATAAAGTCGTCCGCTCCTGCGTTAAAGCATTGAACTAAATCTTCTTTTCTGCTCAAGGCTGTCACTATAATTATGGGTATCTTCCGCCATTTTTCGCTCTGTTTAATTTGCTGGCATAATTGAATCCCATTGACTTCTGGCATCATCACATCTAACAAAATAACATCAGGCTGCAATAGATCTAGAGATTCAATTGCTTCATTAGCATTAGAATTGTAGTGTAAAATATAGTTCCTATTAAAAAGTAGAGCTTCAATTACCTCAAAATTAGAGGGTTCATCGTCAATAACTAAAATCGATGGTGGCTGCATCAAATATTTTCCTCTAATCTTAAAAGTTGTTGTATTTTAATAGCTAATTGACTTAATTGCACTGGTTTAGTTAGATATTCATTTGCACCTAATTCTAGAGCTTTTTCTCTATCCCCCTGCATAGCTAAGGCTGTCAGGGCAATTATTGGGATCCGTAACAATTGAGGATCACTCCGAATTTTTTCGATTGCTTCTAACCCACTTACTTCTTGCATTTGGAGATCCATCAAAATTAAATTTGGTTTTTCTTTTTTGGTAATTTCGATTGCTTGGCTACCATTTTTAGCTATGATTATACGATATCCTTTGGCTTTTAAGTAACTGGATATAGTTACTATATTAGCTTCATTATCCTCAGCTAGGAGCACTAAATATTTATTTACAGAGTTATTTGGCTTAAAAAAGTCAAGAGCTGGTGAAAATTCAGATGGACAGGTCGTCTGATTTTTTGCTATTAGTAATTTAGCATTAAAAGGAATACTCACGGTAAAACAACTACCTATTCCTAGTTTACTGCTTACTGTTATCTGACCTCCTTGCAGTTCGACCAATTTTTTTACTAAAGCTAGTCCTAGTCCTGTACCATCATACTGTCGGTTTAGTTTACTATCTATTTGAATAAATGGCTCAAATATTTTTTCTAAGTTTTCGGCTGCTATACCGATACCTGTATCTTTAATAGCTATTTCTACCCTGTCTGGCTCTATTTTGGTTACTTCTAAAGTAATCCTGCCGTTTTCTGGTGTAAATTTGACAGCATTATTAAGCAAGTTAATCAAAACCTGTCTCATGCGTCTTTCGTCTACCAATAGGTAGAGAAGATCGCTAGAAATGTTGACTGTTGTTTGAATATTTTTTTGCAATGCTAACTGTTTGATAAAGTTTAAACTAGATTGACAAAGGTGATTGATATTTGTTGTAGTGAAATTCATTTCAACCTGTCCTGCTTCAATTTTAGCCACATCTAGGATATCGGTAATTAATTCTAGTAGATGCCGTCCACTTTGTTCAATTGTTTCTAATGCTCCTTCTTGTTGTTCGTTGATGGTGCCAAATGTATGTTTTTCTAGAGCCTCTGTCATACCTAAAATAGCATTGAGGGGTGTCCTTAGTTCATGGCTCATATTTGCTAAAAACTCATCTTTGAGGCGGGTTGCGCGAGCTAATTTTTGGTTAGTTTCTCTCAGTCTAGCTTCGTCATTCTTGCGGTTGCTAATATCTTCAACAATACCAAGGATACCGATAATTTCATTTTTAGTGTTGTATAGAGGAAATTTATTAGTTTCTAGCCAGATAATAGAGCCATCTGGCTGAACTTCCGTTTTAATAATTTCTAGTAGAGATTGACCTGACTCTAAAACCTGGCGATCTTCGGCAAGGTAACGTTTAGTTTTTTCGAGTGACCAAGGCAGATCATAGTCAGTCTTGCCAATAATTTCGGCTGGTAAGGACGTACCAGCAACTTGAGCAAATTTCAAATTACAGCCCAAAAAAACTGAGTTGTGGTCTTTCCAAAAGACATAAAAGGGAAAGTGATCGAGAACGGTTTGGAGAAATTTGCGAGATTCTAATAAAGCTTCTTCTGCCTGTTTACGATCTGTGATATCTCGCACAAAGGCTATTATTGTCTTCTCCTCCCCAGATTTTAATGCATTGATGTTCAACTCTGTAGGAATAATCTGTCCATTTTTTGTTAGTATTTTGGACTCAAATATGGATTGATCCGTGTTTTTTAGTTGGGTGATAATTTCTGTGTGAGATAATGATCTCCAGATAGTAATATCTTGTGGAGTCTTTTCTAAGAGTTCTGCTCTAGAGTAACCTAGCATTTGACAGGCTGCATCATTAACCTCGCTAAATTTTTCTTGATAGCCATTCTTTGTCAAGTGGTGCACAAATACTGCATCTAATTTACTATTAAAGATAAGTTGATATCTTTTTTGACTTTCAATTAACTCAGCCGTCCGATCTTCAATTATTAATTCTAGTTGTTGATTGAGTTGTATGAGAGATTCTTCGGCTGTTTTTAACTTAGTAATATTCCGGGCTACCCATAAAACTGCGTCTGTATTAAGAGGTGATATATTTGCTGAAAACCAAGTCCAAACCCCTTGTATAGGAACACAATACTCTTGCTGAGTCGCTTGCCCAGTATCTAGAACAGTCCCAATAATATCGAGAAAGTAATCAGCCACATCTTGAGGCCAATGTTCAGAAAATTTACTGTTTAGGTTATTGATAACTTGAGAATTACTAAAACTTCCTTTGAGATATCTTCCCTCTCTATTCAGAACATAAATATAGTCCTGCATACTATTAATTAAATTCTCTAGTTCTGCAGCCGAAGCTTTCAAGGCTTCTTCTAACCTTTTACGATGACTGATATCTTTGGACATGGTCATCACATAGGTTTCTTCATTGAAAGCAAACATCTCTGCAGAGAGCAAAATAGTTATTATTTTGCCCGATTTTTGACGCAGCTGACATTCAAGATTCTGAAAACTTTTTTCTTTTTCTAAAGTTTGCCAAATCTGATTTTTGGTGTCTGGATCTACCCAGAAATTGAGTTCTTCTGAGTTTTTTCCTATGGCTTCTGCATAGCTATATCCAGTAATTTTAGAAAAACTTTTATTAAAATCCGTCAATCTATATTGACCATTAACCAATTTAGAGATTGCAATAGAATCGGGGCTCGCTTGAAAGATGGTAAAAAACTTTTTTTCTGAGGTTTCCAAGGACAGTTCGGCTTGTTTTTTCTCAGTAATATCTTTGATGATAGATACAGCTAATCGAAGTTCTCCTAATTTATTGTAAATATTATAAGCGGTGACATATACCCACAGTATATGCCCCCGTCGATGACGATAGCGTTTCTCCAAGCTATAACCTTTTTCTTGATTTTCCAGTGCTTCTCTAAAAAGTCTGACGTTTTCTTCTTGATCTTCTTCGACTGTGATATCTAAGAACGTCATCGACTTTAGTTCTTGTTGAGAATAACCAACTAACTTTTGATAATAACGGTTTGTCTCGATAAATTTCCCCTTATTATCTACAATTACCAAGCCTATATTAGAAGAATCTAACATAGTGCCTAAAAATAATTCATTCTCTCTTAAGGTAGATAACTGCTGTCTATAGGAGAGGACTTTTTTAACGGTAACGGGTAAAACTTTAATATAATTATACTGAGTATCTTTAATCAGGTAATCCTCAGCACCTTGGTTAACTAAGTCAGCGACAATTTCTTCTTGTCCACTTTCTACAACTATAATAAATGGGCAGTTTTTGGCTTGGAGTAGGGCGAAGAGTTCCTGTGATGTTCCATCTCCTAGATGGTAGTTTAGAATGGCAATGTCGAATTTTTCAGTGGTTAATTTTTTTTTAGCTTCCGCTATGGAAGTTACTATGGTGTAGTTATAGGTTTCAAGGCAGGATCGTTCTAAGGCGCTCCCAATGTTTGGATCGTCCTCAACTAAGAGAAGTTTAATTTTCTTGGTAAGATTAGTACTCATCAATTTTCCTGCGCCTGTTCGCACCTACTACTAGGGCACCCAGAATGGGTGCCTCTAAATGGCTTATACAGGCAGCCCTACATATTACACCCTATTCCGGTTCAACCCAACGATTATCAGCTTTAATTAAATTAATCAATTCTGCTACTCCTTGTTCTTCAGGAACTCGTTTAATCTCTTCTTTGCCACGATAGAGAGAGATATAACCCGTCTGTTTCCCTACATAACCATAGTCAGCATCTGCCATTTCACCTGGTCCATTGACGATACAACCCATGACGGCGATATCTAAACCAGTTAAATGTTTAGTTGCTTCCCTTACCTTGTGGAGAACTTCCTCTAAGTTGAAGAGAGTCCGACCACAAGAAGGACAGGCTACATACTCTACCATTGTTTTGCGCAGTCCGAGAGCCTGTAAGATCCCATAACAGACAGGGATTTCTTTTTCTGGGGCTTCTGTGAGAGATACCCTAATTGTATCGCCTATGCCGCTAGCTAGGAGAGTTCCGATCCCAGTAGTTGATTTTATTCTGCCATATTCTCCATCGCCTGCTTCTGTTACTCCTAGATGGAGGGGATACTGCATCCCTAGTTCGTCCATCCTTTTAACCATTAAACGGTTAGCTGCGATCATCACAGGTACTCTGGCTGCTTTCAATGAGATAACAATATTGTAGAAGTTGAGTGATTCACAAATTTTAATAAATTCTAAGGCTGACTCGACCATTCCTTCTGGTGTATCTCCATAGGTAAAGAGCATTCTTTCTGCTAAAGAGCCATGATTTACTCCAATCCGCATAGCTTTCCCTTGATCCCTGAGTGAGATAACGAGAGGTTCTAGGGTTTCTTTAATTCTCTTCCCAATTTCGGCAAATTCTGCTTCTGTATATTCCGTGCGGTCTGTTTTGGGTTTTTCAAACACATAGAGACCCGGATTAATCCTCACCTTATCCACGTGTTTAGCTACTTCTAGGGCAATTTTCAGACCATTGTGATGGACATCAGCGACGAGGGGTACTGTTTGATATGTGGCTGAGAGTTTTTCTTTTATTTCCCCTAAAGCCTTCGCATGAGCCATACTAGGTGTTGTTACCCTGACTATTTCACAACCTATTTCATGTAAACGCCTAATTGCAGCTACTGAACCTGTAATATCTAATGTATCTTCATTTATCATCGACTGGACTACGACTGGATGATTGCCACCAATAGTCACGCTACCAACTTTTACAGGGATGGTTTTACGTCTTACGATTGTTGTGTCAAGGATGGGTGTTTTACTTAACGTTTGCATAGGTAAGTTAATAATATTAGACTGTCTTTAATTGTCGCATTTTAGGGGGGAACTCTTAACAGGGAGTAGGGAGTAGGATGTGTTTTTTAGCCTAAGGTGGCATTATAAATCATACGAGTCAACAGTTTTGTGACTAAATAGACAAAATAATCTATAATAATAGTACTGTCTATCTAGAACACAATGAGAGAGCAAAAGTTAACAAAACTAGCACAAGAAAAATGGATTGTCTCGTTAAGATTAACCCTAGCCATGATGTTTATCTACTTTGGCTTTATTTTATTAGTTGCTTACAATAAAGAGTTAATGGGTTCTTTAATTATACCTGGCTTGAGTTGGGGAATTTTATTAGGTGCTTTAGTCATTATTGCCGCTTGGGTCTTAATTTATCTCTATGTGCAGTGGACTAATAACTACTATGATCGTCAAGTTGAAAAAATAATACAAAATGAAAGATGAATACAAGTCTTGGACAATTTAACCCTGTTGCTATCGTTTTTTTCCTACTATTTATAGCTGGTTCTTTAGGGATTACTTATTGGGCAGCAAATAAGACTAAAAACACCGTGCAATTTTATACAGCAGGTGGACAAATTAATGGATTGCAAAATGGTTTAGCTTTAGCTGGCGACTTTATGAGTGCAGCAAGTTTCTTAGGTATAGCAGGACTAGTTGCACTCAATGGTTTTGACGGGCTAATCTACTCTATTGGATTTTTGGTAGGTTGGCCAATAGTCATGTTCCTTATTGCTGAACCACTGAGAAACTTAGGAACCTATACTTTTGCTGATGTGGTCTCCTATCGAATGCGCCAAAAGCCCGTCAGAATAGCCTCTGCTTTGGGGACTCTGGCTGTAGTGAGCTTTTATTTAATTGCTCAAATGGTAGGAGCAGGTAATTTAATTAAACTGCTTTTTGGGCTAGACTACGAAATAGCTATTGTAATTGTTGGTCTAGTCATGCTAGCCTACGTTATCTTTGGTGGCATGATGGCGACCACTTGGGTACAAATTATCAAGGCTTTTCTTCTCCTTGGTGGAGCTATACTTTTAGCTATTTTGGTTTTAGCGCAATTTAGTTTTAATCCTTTTAACCTTTTTGCCGCAGCCGCTACGAAATATGGTTCTGGAGTACTTGCACCAGGCAAACAAGTAGCTAACCCCCTTGATGCAATATCCCTAGGGATGTCTTTAATGTTTGGTACCGCAGGCTTACCACATATTTTAATGAGGTTTTATACAGTACCTGATGCCAAAACTGCACGTAAGTCTGTTATGTATGCTTCTTGGTTCATTGGCTTTTTCTACCTGTTAACCTTTATATTGGGTTTTGGTGCGATGACGCTACTAGGTCAAGCAGACATACAGAAAATAGATAAAGGTGGTAATATGGCAGCCCCCATGTTAGCAGAACATCTAGGCGGTAGCATCTTATTAGGCTTCATTGCCGCAGTTTCCTTTGCCACTATTTTAGCAGTAGTCGCGGGTTTAACCCTCTCAGGTGCTGCAGCGCTATCACATGACTTATGGGTCAATGTCTTTAAGAGTGGGAATGTTGACGAGAACGAACAACTCAAAGTAGCCCGCTATGCTAGCCTCTTTTTAGGTGCTTTGGCCATACTTTTGGGAATTGTCTTTAAAGGTCAAAATGTCGCCTATATGGTGGGGTTAGCTTTTGCTATTGCTGCAAGTGGGAATTTTCCCGCCCTCTTACTCTCGATTTTTTGGCGAGGTTTGACCACAAATGGCGCTGTAGCAAGTATCCTAGTAGGGACAATATCTTCCCTCTTGTTAATCTATCTATCCCCTACTATTCAAATAGATTTACTCAAGAATGCTTCTGCTATATTTCCTTTAAAAAATCCTGGACTAGTGACAATTCCTTTATCTTTTCTAGTAGCTATAGTAGTTTCTTTATTGAGTAAAGATACAACAGCATCTCGAAAGTTCAAAGAAGTAGAAGAACTTATCCACTTAGGCAAAATAGAATCTCCTCCAGAAGCAGAAGTAGATTTATGGAATTAGTTTATTAGATTTTCAGCTAATTGTTGCCCAATACTAAAAGCTAGAATACAATCTAGCTTTTAATGCTTTTTATGACAAATAATACCATTTTTCGCTCACGATTGATGGATATCCTAAAACCAATAACGCGGCGGCGCCGCACGAGGAGGGTTTTATTTCTGCACTGACCATAGGTTCAGAAAAATGAAATATCTCTGTGAGTATACCATTAATTTATAAAATTGTTATGATTCATAACCTCCTCTTAAAGTTAGATTATTTTAATAATTTGTAATCTTTTTAAGGTTGAAATTTAACTAATTCATAACCTTGTCTTAAAGTCATTATTTTAGTCTTAATATTGTACACACTTTACTCAAAGAACTAAAAATGAAAAATCTCTCTCTTGTTCTATTAAGTTCCTTGACAGCAATAGCCTTTATTGCTCCCGCTAGAGCTGGAGAAACAGGACCTAGCAGTTCCGCAGCTCCCTATTTGGTACCTGAAGTAAGTGGAGTTAACTTTACTTCTATAATCACTGCAGGAGACCAAGCTAATGATGGTTATATATTTGGTGGTATCCCTGATGGACTTGGGGCTTTTGACAACGGTAATGGCACTTTCACTGTACTGGTAAATCATGAAATACAAGGCACTGATGGAAATGTTCGGGCACAAGGTGGGACAGGTGCTTATGTATCGCAATTAGTTATCGATAAGAACACGCTTCAAGTCACTTCTGGTAAAGATTTGATTCAATCCGCTTACCAATACAATTCTAATGCTCCCGGAGACTTCTCACCAATTACTGGAGCAGCGCTAAATTTTAGCCGCTTCTGTTCAGCCGATCTAGCTCAACAAAGTGCCTACTACAATGCTACAACTGGACTGGGAACTCAGAATCTTATCTTTGCAAACGGTGAGGAAAATGGCAATGGACGTGGTTTTGCTCATGTAGTCACAGGCAGCGACGCAGGTAAGTCTTTTGTATTGCCTTGGGCTTCCCCAAATAACAACACCACCTCTTGGGAAAATTTTCTTGCTAACCCTAGCACTGGCGACAAGACCGTAGTTATTAGTAATTCCGATGGCGGTCAAAACGGAGTTTATGTCTACACTGGAAACAAAAGCGCTACTGGGAATGATGTAGAGAAAGCAGGGTTAATTGGTGGACAAGTTTACCGAGTTGACGTTAACAATAATGCGCCTGAAAACCGTGATCCTAATGCTGGCTTCGGACTTGTTAATAAACAAACAACTTTCAGTCTAGTCGCTAATACTAATACAGGGACTTCCTTCCTTCGTCCTGAAGATGGAGCATGGGATCCTAAGAATCCAAATGTTTATTACTTTGCTACAACAGATCGTCCTGATGCAGGAAAGGATAACAACAACAATCCAGATATTCCTCAGAACCAAATCGGTCGAAGCCGTTTGTGGCAATTGACTTTCAATGATATAAATAATGCAGCATCTGGAGGTACAATTAAACTAATATTAGACGGAACTCTAGATAATGGTGATTATCAGATGTTCGACAACTTTGCAATCGACAAAGACGGTAATTTTATTTTGAGTGAAGATATTGGTAACAATATCCACAATGGGAAAGTTTGGTATTACAATCCAAGCACAGGTCAGCTGACCAAGATTGCAGGTCATGATGTCGCTCTATTTGGGGATTTTGATAGACTAAATGGTGTTGTCATTAATGGTAGTATAACTAAAGATGAAGAAACTACCGGCGAAATTGATGTTACCAGTCTTTTAGGTCGTAATGATGGTCAAAAATACTTTTTAATTGCTGACCAAGTTCATAAACTTACAGGTGACCCAGCTACAGTAGAAGGCGGACAATTATTATTAGTATCGCAAGCAGCACCCGAACCTTCAACTGTTTTAGGTGGATTAACTGCCTTAGGATTTGTTGCCGGAATAAAACGTCAACTAGCGCAAAAGAAAGCTAACAGAAAATAGAATCAATTTAGTAATTTTATATAGCATTTTTAAATGAATTGTGTAATTGAGATCCCGCCACTGGAAACTTATTAACAATTGAAATGGAAATGCTATATAAATCACATTATTAATCTTTAAGGGAGAATATCAATCATGTTCAAATCAAAAAATTATCTAATAAACGTAAGTTTATTAAGTAGTTTATTCCTAAGTTTATTGACGACTAAATCTGTAGAAGCTACTTCTTTAGACTTGTCATACTTAGGTCAATCAATTATTCCAACGGGCACACAATATCAAGGAACCGAAGTAGGTGGATTATCAGGTATTTCTTACGATCCTAGTCACAATTCTTTTTACATTCTTTCTGATGATCGTAGTCAAATTAATTCTGCTAGATTTTACACTGCTACTATCGACCCAACCCAATTTAATGCCAGTGGAAACAATAATGCTGTAACTTTTACAGGAACGCCCACTTTTTTACAAGCCAATGGTCAGACTTTCCCAAAATTAAGCCTTGATCCAGAAGGTATTGCTTTGTATAACGGCAATAGTGTATTTGTTACTTCAGAAGGAGAAGTCTCTACTAGTCAGCTGATAGATCCTTTTGTCAATCAATTTTCTCTTTCTGGAGTACAAGAACAAGCTTTAACTATTCCTAATCAGTTTATCCCTGATTCAAACACTGCACCAACAAACGGTGTTCGGAATAATTTAGCTTTAGAAAGTTTGACCATTACACCTGATCAAAAATACTTATTTACAGCTTCTGAAAACGCTCTAGTTCAAGATGGACCGATGGCTACCGTAAGTAATGGTAGCCCCTCACGAATCTTGCAATATAATCTCACTACGGGACAACCTGGCGCCCAATATATCTATAATGCTGATGCAGTAGCTTTACCACCTAATCCCCCTACTGCTTTCAATGTGAGTGGCTTACCTGATTTACTTGCTCTAGATAATACTGGAAAACATTTCTTATCTCTGGAACGTTCTTTCTCAGTAGGGGCACCAACACTTGGTAATACTGGTAATACCATCAAAATATATGATGTTTCCCTAGATGGAGCAACGGATATTAGTGGTTATTCTAGTATTAATGGGGTTACCGGAATAGTCCCTGCCCAAAAGACTTTAGTATTAGATTTAGACACATTAGGAATTCCGCTTGATAATCTAGAAGGAATTGTTTTTGGACCTAATTTGCCGGATGGGAATCAATCCTTGATTATGGTAAGTGACAACAATTTTGATCAGACCCAATTTACTCAATTTTTAGCATTTGAAGTTAAATCTGTGCCTGAACCTAATCAAATGCTAGGAGGATTGCTAACGATTGGGTTATTTTTTACTGGTTTACGGTTTAAACGCACAAAAAATTAGTTTTTTCAAGCAATAAACTTAGGGTAAAAATACGATAGGGGTAAACATCTTTTAAAAGTGTTTTACCCTTTTTTAGTATTTTAGCATTCAAATTAACTTACGGCAAGTTGATACCAGATAAGCCATAAAACTCTTGCGTAGCTTTATCCTGCAAGGGTTGTGTGTATTTTTATTTATAGTATTTTACAGCAGTTTGAGACCAGATAAGCTTGCTTAACCAGGGAGCGGGGAACTCCGAGAGAGCCTGGGTTTTGGTTTTTAAGTTGTGGCTTAATAGATTTACATTTGCTGTAGATTCCTACGGACGACTGTGTCTACACAATTTGCTGTAAGGTTAAGAATTAGTTAATTTAAGGTTAAGAATTAGTTTCAGAAAAATTAATATTAAGATATTCTTAAATTTAAAAAGTAATTGAATATACATGAAATTTTAGAGTTAGAATTAGGAAAAATTTGTCAGAAATCTTCGGGAAAAAGTCAACAAATAGTAGCAGCCCCCGATAAGCTAAAAGGCATTTTTAAATGCCTTTTAGCTCTCTTGTAGGGGGTAGGGTGTGGGGAGGGAGTTTGATAGGTTAGTTCTCTCCTTGACCGTATCAAATTTAGATGCAAAACAGCTTATTTATGGACAAAAAGGAAGGACTGATATGAAACCATTGAACCATTGTACGAAGATAGTTGCCACCATTGGACCTGCCAGCGACTCCCCTGAAATGCTTCGCAAAATGCTACTAGCAGGAATGAATGTAGCTAGGCTTAATTTTTCTCATGGTAACTACAAAGAACATGCAGAACGGATTAAGCGCTTGCGTTCTGCTGCAGAGGAATTGGATTTACCACTGATGCTGCTGCAAGATTTACAAGGACCGAAGATCCGAGTAGGGGATCTGCCTGATGGGGGGATGATACTGAATGAAGGTACACCCCTCACCCTAGTTCCCATTTCTGAATACACAACCCAATCCAATACTGTTGGTATTGACTATCCTTATGTTGCGGAAGAAGCCGAAGCTGGCACTCAAGTACTGCTAGATGATGGACTTTTGGAACTTCGGGTTGAGAAGGTGGATGGTAATGCGGTTCAGTGCCAAGTCATTGGCGGTGGCTTACTCAAAAGTCATAAAGGGGTCAACTTCCCAACACTAAATTTACGTCTGCCTTCTATGACCGAAAAAGACAAGCTTGACCTAGACTTTGGAATTGAGCAAGGTGTAGACATTATCTCTCTCAGTTTCGTTCGCAAACCCGAGGACATTCAAATTTTGAAAGCATTGTTGAAGTCCAAAGGATCCAATATTCCCGTGCTGGCCAAGCTGGAGAAGCCCCAAGCAATCGCCAACCTAGAAGCAATAGTAAATGAATGTGATGCCATCATGGTGGCGCGAGGGGATCTCGGAGTGGAGATGAGTCCTGAGAAAGTACCTCTGATTCAAAAGCGCATCATTAAACTATGTAATCAAAAGGGGATTCCGGTAATTACTGCTACCCAAATGCTGGATAGTATGATCCACAATCCTCGTCCTACTCGGGCGGAGGCTAGTGACGTTGCTAATGCTATCTTAGATGGAACAGATGCAGTGATGCTATCAGGTGAGTCGGCTGTAGGCGATTACCCGTTAGAATCGGTCAAAATGTTGGCTCGTATTGCCACTGAAGTAGAGCCTACTAGTCAGTTCGTGAATTATCCACCCACCCGCGCTGACGATGCCGAGGCTATCAGTGAAGCCTTACACGCAATTGATAATATTTTAAATCTTCATTGCATTGTTGCTTTTACCGAAACAGGTCATGCCGCTAGGCTTGTCTCGAAAGAGCGTCCGAAAGTTCCGATAGTAGCCTATACAAACGATCCGAAAGTGTACCGCAATCTCAGTTTGTACTGGGGGGTTAGACCGATCCTAGGGTTTGAAGGGACTTTAAATGATCTACTAAATAAGGTAGAGATAGATTTAATTCAACGAAATTTTGCATCTCCTGGGGATAAAGTGCTAATCATCGGAGGAATTCCCTTTGGCGTAACAGGCAGTACGAATTTTCTCAAAATTCATACAATTGCGCATAAGGAGTAAGTTACTGATAAGGTCATCTTAAAATAACTCTACAACAACTTGTTTCTAACCTCTTCTAAAAAGCATTTTAAAATACTTTTTAGCAGGGGTTAGCAATAGAGTTGAATAATTCATGAAACTAACGCTAGTCCAAATTCAAGAATGAACCGACGGAAGCTATAATCATCGAACCAATACCATCATCAGTAAAAATTTCTAAAAGTAGAGCATGAGGAATGCGACCATCAATAATATGTGCAGAACGCACTCCTTGTGCTAACGACCTTACACAACAATCAACTTTAGGAATCATACCTCCCCCAACGGCACCTTCTTTAATTAATTCTCTAGCTTGTTGAATATCTAGTTTTGTTAACAGAGTAGAAGGATCTTTATAATCCTTGAGAATACCAGCAGTATCTGTTAAAAGAATCATTTTTTCTGCTCTTAAAGCAGCAGCTATTTCTCCCGCTACTATATCAGCATTAATATTATAAGCCTGCCCTGTTTTATCAGCAGCCACAGAACTGATCACAGGGACATAGCCATTTTGTACTAAAGATTCTACCAGTTTAGTATTAATATTAGCCACCTCCCCGACAAAACCCACATCTCCTTGAGCGAGAGGACGGGCTGTAATTAAGTTAGCATCCTTCCCACAGAGACCAACGGCCGAACCTCCTGCTTGATTGATTAAAGAAACCAATTCTTTATTAACCCGTCCCACTAGAACCATTTCTACGACCTCCATCGTTTGGGCATCAGTCACCCTCAAGCCGTCTTTGAATTGAGGCTCAATCTTAAGCTTTTCTAACCAAAGATTAATTTCAGGTCCTCCTCCATGTACGACAACAGGTCTAATTCCCACAGAGGCGAGAAAAACAATATCTCTAATTACTTTTTCTTTTAGTGAGCCATCCTTCATCGCTGCTCCCCCATACTTAATCACTATCGTACGTCCAGCTAAATGTTGAATGTAAGGCAGAGCTTCACTCAAAACACGAACACGAGTAGCAGCTTCGGCATGGATATATTCACTGGCATAAGTCATAATTATTTCCTTCAAATTGATAAAATATCCTAGTATATTTAGTTTAAAGTGGTCTGCGCTCTCTTGAAGTGTTAAAATGAACAAAAAAATGTATTAATTCAAAAAATACACTTTTGAAGAATCCAGTTATCTTACAGCAAATTCCTATCTCTAGGAGAAAAAGACTAAAACCCATGCGGACACTATACCCCTGGTTTTGGGTTGTATCTGATTTTTCTGACCAACGGTCAGTATTAAAACTGCTGTATGATGCGTAATGAAGAAAAACGGCAAAAATGGCAAGGGATTGTTACAAAAATTGACATACAACGACATAATCTGACTCTTCATTGTCAAAAAGACTATCCTTTTGCTAGTCCGTATTATTAGTCAGGCTTTATCTCTCAAGGATTGGCTTAATTTACAGCAATTTGAGACCAAATACAACTCAAAACCAAGGGGCGGGGCTTGCGCCCCGCATGGGTTTTAGCCTTTTAATCTGGGCTTCATTTGATAGAAATTTGCTGTAAGTGGTTTTTAGTGCCAAAATATTGCAGAATGTAAACAAGGCCTATTTTTTAAAACAATGCCGTGAATCAGGCTATTCCAGAACAAACCACTACTAAGCAAAGATTTTTGAGCATTTTTCTCGTTGTTGTATTATTGACAACAATAGTAACTATTGGTTGGTTTTTTCTCCAGAATCGCGATCCTTACATGCAAGAGGTTTTTTCTCGGCAAGGTGATCAAACTAAAGGGGAGTTGATTTTTCAAATTAACTGTGCTGCTTGTCATGGTTTACACGCAAATGGAAGGATCGGTCCAAATTTACATGATTTGCCTAAACGTAAATCCACAAGAGGAATAATTGAACAGGTAACTAGTGGAAAAACTCCACCAATGCCCAAATTTCAACCCAATCCTCAAGAAATGGCCGATCTGCTAGTATATCTAAAATATCTTTAGATATCTAAATCTGTTAAGTTTAAACGTGTTCCATTTGTCTCAATAAATTCTCTTCTTGGCGCTACACGATCACCCATTAAGACGGTAAATACTCGATCGGCTTCGGCTGCATCATCTATTTCTACTCTTTTGAGTGTCCTTGTTTCAGGGTTCATAGTCGTTTGCCAGAGTTGTTCTGGCATCATTTCTCCTAACCCTTTAAACCTTTGAATGGTATAGCTAGCGTTAGCGGGAAACTCGCTTAATTTTTCTTGCAAGTCACGATCAGTGTAACAGTAATAATGATTACGGCCTCTCTCCACTTTATAGAGAGGAGGACAAGCTATATAGATATATCCCTGATCGGCTAATTCTTTTTGATAGCGATAGAAGAAGGTCAACAGTAGAGTCCTGATATGCGCTCCATCTACATCAGCATCTGTCATAATAATGACCCGATGGTAACGTAAGGCTGAGACATCAAATTCTTCTCCTCTAATACCTAAACCCAAAGCGGTGATTAAAGCCTGTATTTCTGTATTTTTATAAATCTTAGAATCATCTGTCTTCTCAATGTTGAGGATTTTTCCTCTTAAGGGGAGAATTGCCTGAAAACGTCTATCCCGTCCTTGCTTTGCACTATTATGTACAAAAACACCTGAAGAGAGAGCGAAGTTATGAGTATAAGGCACTTCAGCATCATAAACATCTATTTTCTCTGTTAAGAATTCAATAGAGACAATACGATGGTTATATTGGGCAACAGCTTCTTTAGCCTTTTCCTGATTTCCTTCAAAGTAACGTTGACAAAATTGGTCAAATCTTAGAACAGATTTATCTTTTTTCTCTAAACGCCATTGATCATAACTTACTAGATCTAGAAAACCTTTTTCGACTTCTACCTGTTTTAAAGCAGTAATCGTTTTTTTGTAATAGGTTTGTTGAAGTGATTGTCGACGTTTAGCGCGAAATTCCTGAGTCCATTGCGCTTTAGTAGCTTCACTTCTCCATTCTAAGAGTGAACTATCTTTCCATTGCTCTTTAGCTGAAGCTGAGTATTGTTGACGTATTTCAGAATGTTCTATAAAATAATTACGTACTCTTTGAGCTTGTGCTGTTCTATTAGTTTCATCACTCCAATATCGCTCTTGTGCTTGATAAAGAGTTTGTTGATTTTGCTGACGATAGGCCTCATTATTTTCATAGAACTCATACCATTTCGCCTTCATGTAACCCTTATACTCAGGGTTTTGCCATTGAGTCTTTGCTTGTTCTGAAAGAATTTGCCGAGTTTTGGGTTCTTTCATTCGCTTACTCATTGTAGAACGGAAGGCTTCAGTTTGTCGAACTTGTCGACATTTTTCCATTACATCAGGACGGTGTAAAGTCTCTTTTATATGTTTCTGATGTAGTAGTAAATGATCTTGAACAGACAGTCTAATTAAATTACTGGGATTATTGTTAAGTCGATTAAAATCGATGTGATGACAATGTGTTCCTTCAACAGCTTCATAAACTCCCTGCCAACGATTATACCAATCTGCAACTAGATGAGTAAACAACCAAGAATCAGAACGCGGATTCCAAACCATTTCATAACCGTCTAAAGTTATTCCTTTTGCACTTTTATCAGAGTATTTACGATACAGTGGCATTAAAGAATCATTAGTCGTTAAAGTTGCCGCTTCCTTGTATTGTCCGTCCCGCAACATGAAACGATGATCCGGTGTACAGATAATCTCTTCGCCATTATCTAATGTCACTCTAATCACTTGAGCATTCTTTTTCGTGATTCTGACATTGATGAGACGTTCTACCCCAATTGTGCCGTCTGAACGAATGGTATAACAAAAATGTTCCTGTCCATTGTTCTGTTCAATTATCAATTCTTTAAAACTGAGGGAACGTCCATCCGTCAAAGCTATTTTAGTATCTCCATCAAAACAGCCACCTGCACTATCGCCTTCTACTATATAGATTTCTGATTCACTCGGATCCCTTGAACTACAATCGGCTAATTTACCAGGTAAAGGGGAGGACTCTAAGACTGATTTACGCCGTACTAGCTCTCTGGCTCTTCTGGCTGCTTCTGCTGCTTTAAAGGCTTGAACTGCCTTTTCAATGATACTATCTGCTACTTGGGGACGAAATTCTAAATACTCATTGAGTGCTTCCCCGACAAGGGAATCTACTATTCCTCTGACTTCTGTATTGCCTAATTTGGTCTTGGTCTGTCCTTCAAATTCAGGATCTGGTACTTTGACCGAAATAACTGCTGTCAGTCCTTCTCGTACATTTTCCCCCGCCAAATTGGGTTCATTTTCCTTAATTTTGTTGCGTTTTCGAGCTACGGCATTGATAGTACGAGTTAAAACCGCTTTTAAACCCTCTAGATGTGTGCCTCCATCTATTGTCCGAATATTGTTGGCAAAGCCTAAAATGTTATCGTTATAGGCATCTATACACCACTGTAGGGCGACTTCTACATAAATCCCGTTCCGTTCACCCGACACATAAATACTCTCAGGATGAAGAATTTCTTTTTCTCTACACATGTAGGCGACATATTCTTTAATCCCTCCTTCATAGCAATAGATTTCTTGATGAGGTTCCGCAGATCTATGATCTGTAAAGGTGATCGCTACTCCTGCATTCAGATAAGCTAACTCTCTTAAGCGTCCTGATAGGGTGTTGTATTCAAATTCAATGCCGACCGTGAATATTTGTACATCTGGTAAGAAGGTGACAGAAGTTCCTGTGGAATGCGCTGTATCTGGAGCACTTTTTAATTCACTCTGTGGTATGCCACGTTCATATCTTTGTGTAAATACCTTTTTATCTCGCCAGACTTTCACTTCTACCCATTCTGAAAGGGCATTCACTACAGATATACCTACTCCATGTAGTCCCCCTGAGACCTTATAACCACCTCCGCCAAATTTACCGCCTGCATGGAGAATGGTCATTACCGTTTCTAGGGCGGATTTTCCTGTTTTAGGGTGTTTGTCAGTTGGGATACCTCTTCCATCATCCAGTACGGTTACTGAACCATCTGCGTTGATGTCTACTTCTATATGAGTACAATGTCCAGCTAATGCTTCATCGATGGAATTGTCTACAACTTCATAGACAAGGTGATGAAGTCCTCTAGGTCCAGTTGTCCCAATATACATTCCTGGTCTTTTTCTGACTGCCTCTAGACCTTCGAGAACTTGTATCTGTTCAGCACCGTAGTTACTGGTCATAGTTTTTTTACCTAAAAGGGGGTACTAAAACCCCTACATAACAAAATCTTTCAAAATTCTAACATAAATGGGTTGAAGACTGCTTAAATGTGAATTGAGAGAATATTTGTCAGTGGGGTGAAGTCTTTAAAACAGGTCTTTCATCCCTCGGATCTTGGCAAAAACCTTAGCTGGTTCAGTACTATTGGCTGTCCTTTGTAGGGCTGGTTGATCCCAGCGTAAAAAGGGGTTAGTTTGACGTTCTATTCCTAACAGAGATGGGACGGTTGGCTCATCTTGTGAACGGGCTTTTTGTACTTGCTGAAACCGCTCTTGTAAAGTAGCATTTTCTGGATCAACTGTCAAGGCAAATTTTAGGTTCCCGAGAGTATACTCGTGAGCGCACCAAATCCTGGTCTGATCGGGTAATTGACGTAATTTACCTATAGACTCTACCATTTGGGCGGGTGTCCCCTCAAATAGTCTCCCACAACCCCCCGCAAAGATGGTATCCCCACAGAATAACTCTCCTGTTCCTTCTGCTTCTAGAGGGGGAAAATAATAGGCAATATGTGCTTTAGTATGACCAGGGATAAAAAAGATTTCTGCTTCTCTATCAGCAAAGGTTACCCGATCTCCTTCTTGTAAGAAGACTTTTTGACCAGGTATTCTCCCTCTATCTTCTATCCCTCCATAGACAGTGAGATCTGCGAATGCTTGTATAAGTCTTTGGTTTCCTCCCACATGATCTCCATGATGATGAGTATTAAAGATGGCGATTAATTTTAAATCTAGTTCAGTTAAGATCTTTAAGACGGGTTCAGCTTCAGCAGGATCAACTACAGCAGCTATTTTTTGCTCAAGATCATAGAGTAGGAAAATATAGTTATCTGAGAGGACAGGTATTCTTTTAATAAGCATAATTTTTAAGATCGAGGTTTATTCCAGGGCACTCCTAACCTAAAGAGGTATTAATTCTGGAAAATTGGGTAAAAGCTGCTCACTAGTCAGTTCATCCCCCAACTTACTAGGCGAAAAATAGACCCCAATGGCTTCCAATTTATCCTGATAATGTAGATTGATGATCACTTTTAGGGCTGTAGTCAGAGCATCCCTAGAAGCTAGATTAGTTTCTAATTCAGGAACTTCACCGATAAAAGCCAGAGAGAGCATTACAACTATATTTCTAGTAGTAGGAATAGTCAAAGGTGATTCTTGTACATCCTCTGGTTGATCGTATTCAGAACCACTCTTAAAGCGTCCGATGGAGTCTGTAGATAGACTATTAAAATAATCCCCTGCTTCTCCTTCTTTCCAGAAAACATCGCCTTCATTATGGGCAGACTGCCAATAGAGATCCATTTGTAAGAGATTTTCACAGATAGTCACTAGACTCTCTCCTACTATTTCTAGATCCCCATCTGATTCTATGGCAGATCTACCTGCTTGATTGAGAATTCCCAAAAGAGGCGCTATTTCTTTTCCTGCTAAATGGACAAAAATCCGACTGACGACATAACGGGTTTTGCCAGTAAATTTATTAAAACGATCAGTCCAAGAACTCATAAATAATTAGGGGTTAGGGAGGTAATTTATTTTAAAACTCTGTAAATACAACCAGACGTACAAGTTTCCCGAATTTCCACAGCATCTAAACCAGGTAAACCTGCTAATTCTAGTTTCTCATAGATCCAGCGAGCTAACTCTTCACTGGTGGGATTTTCTAATTCTGTTGTCTCATTGAGATAATAATGGTCTAGATATTTCTCTCTAATTGGCTTTATATAGGACTCTATTACACCAAAGTCCATTAACATACCCTTCTCGGATCCAGCTTCACAGAGAGTATGTCCCTTGACATAAACCCTTCCTACCCAGCTATGACCATGTAAGCGGCGACATTTACCTTCATGTTTAGGTAGGCTATGTGCTGCTTCAAAACGGAACTCTTTATATATACTCCATTGGGGTTGCATAAGCTTTATTTTAACAACAAAGATAGATCTAAAATAAAAGTAGAACTTATTTTCACAAGAAAAATTATGGTTGAGCCAGTCCACGATCAATCTTGGTTTGCTTGGTTAAAGAGATTCATTCCCCTAGAAACTATTACTAGTTGGTATGAGATCAGTGACAGTCGTATGGCAGAAATACTCGAAGCTGTACGCCTCAAACTTCCTACAACAGAGGCTTTTTTGTTAGGGAAACCGCAAGCGGGCAAAAGCTCTATTATTCGGGGCATGACAGGGGTTTCAGCCGAAATAGTTGGCAGTGGGTTTCGCCCACATACTAAATATATAGAACGATATAAATATCCTAATAGTGATTTACCTTTACTTATTTTTACCGATACTGTTGGACTAGGTGATGTCGATCAGGAGACAGATAAAATCATTCAGGAAATTATAAACACCCTTGCAGAGAATACCACACCTGCTAGAGTGTTTATTCTGACAGTGAAAATTAATGATTTTGCCACAGACAGTCTCAAACAAGTTGCCCAAGCTTTAAGAAAGCAATATCCCAATATACCCTGTCTTTTAGCAGTTACCTGTCTACATGAAAGCTATCCCCCCAACTTACTCGATCATCCCCCCTACCCACCTGATCTAGCAGAAGTGACGAGAGCTTATGAGGCTATTTTGGACAATTTTAGCGGTCTCTATGATAAAGCTATGCCATTAGACTTTACCCTAGAAGAAGATGGCTATAACCCCGTATTTTATGGACTAGAAGCCTTACGCGATAACCTAGCCGAATTATTACCTGAAGCAGAGTCTAAAGCTATCTATCAACTCTTAAATGAAACATCTTCTAAGAGGGATTTAAGTACTCTCTATCGAGATGTAGCTAGACGCTATATCTTAACCTTTTCTATTATGGCAGCAGGAATAGAAGCAGTCCCCCTTCCTTTTGCTAGTATGCCAGTTCTGACAGGTTTGCAGGTATCAATGGTAACCCTGCTAGGAAAATTGTACGGACAGACCTTAACCTTCTCTCAAGCAGGCGGGATTATAAGTACTATTGCGGGAGGTTTTTTAGCCCAAGCCATCGGAAGAGAATTGATTAAATTTATCCCTGGGTTGGGTTCTGCCATCTCTGCATCTTGGGCTGCTGCCTATACATGGGCTTTAGGAGAAGGTGCCTGCGTCTATTTTGGGGACTTAATGGGCGGTAAAAAACCAGATCCAGAGCGCATACAGTCTGTGATGAAAGAGGCCTTTAATACAGCTAAAAACCGTTTAAAAGCAGGAGAGAAAGAATGAAACTAAAACAATGGCAGTGGTTCGTCTTGGGACTTCCTCCCGTAGCAGTAGTTAGTTTTATAATGGTTGCTGCTGGTTTCCAAATACATCAATGGGGAGTAAATTGGGTTTGGGCTATTGTTACTGTAATTCTTCTAGGTTGGCGACATTTAATAGTTAAATGGAGTAAACCTGTTGTAGAGACCGACTTAGGGCAAATACAAACAGAATTACAAAGTAAAATTAATAACTCTCCTGAAGTAGAAAGTCAAATAAAAGCATTAATAGAACAATCACTACAAGCATGTTTAAAAGACCCCCCTTTATGGGAAGACTGGGGAAGTTGGGCAGGTCGTTGTAAGGAACTAGTTGCTAATATTGCTAAGATCTATCACCCTGAGGTTAAATACCCCCTACTGAATATTTATGTCTCACAAGCTTACTCCTTAATTCGAGGAACAGTCGATGATGTAGATCTATGGATGCAAAAACTCTCTCCTGTTTTAGGTAAAGTAACTGTAGGAGATGCCTATAAAGCTTATGAAAACTACCGTAAGATAGAACCCATAGCCAAGCCTCTCTTTACTGTCTGGGAATGGTCACAATGGTTACTTAACCCAATAGGAGCTTTTACGAGGGAAGTAACCCAAAAGTCTAGTCAAGAAGCAAATAAACAGTTAATAGGCAATTTCAGTCAATTACTTAAAGAAGCTGCTCTACTTAATTTAGCTAAAGGCGCTGTTACTCTCTATAGTGGAAATACTCTCCCCCTTTTAAACTTTACCCCCACCCCTACAAAAAATTTACCGAAAGAAACTCAAAGCCTACAAGAGATATTAGAAAAAGCCAAACCTATCTCAGAAATGGCCGCCCTCCCTGTTAATATTTTGTTAGTTGGCAGAACGGGAGCAGGTAAAAGTAGTCTCATTAATACCCTCTTTGCTCAAGAGTTAGCAAAAGTAGATCTTTTACCAAGTACCTTTGACTTTCAAAATTACCAGTGGAGTCTACCCACAGGAGAAACTCTCACTCTTTGGGATACCCCAGGCTATGAACAGAGTGACCGTAAGGATTTACTCAAAGCAGTTTTAACCCAAGCTAAACAAGCAGATATCCTCCTATTAGTCACACCTGCTTTAGATCCTGCCCTGCAAATGGATCTAGATTTTCTCAAGGAGATTAAAAAAGAAGCTTTAGAGTTACCTGTTATAGTCATTGTGACTCAAGTAGATCGTCTACGTCCTATCAGAGAGTGGGAACCTCCCTATAACTGGAAGTTTCCGCAACGTCCCAAAGAACTAGCTATTCAAGAAGCTACTCAATATCGAGCCGAAACCCTAGGCGACTTTTGTGAACGGGTTTTACCCTTAGTTACGGCTAATATTGAACAGAGACGACAAGCTTGGGGAGATGAAGATCTGGCAGTTACCCTATTAGAAACCATTTCTCCTGCTAAACAAGTCAGACTGGCCCGCTTCCTTTCTAACCAACAAGCCCGCGCCTCTGCTGCTGCTAAACTGATTGATAGTTATACTCTTAATATGGCAGCAGGACAAGGACTTGTCTCTCTTGTTAAGAATCCTATATTGGGTTATCTCTCTATATTACTGAAGATTCCTCCAGATCTAGCCTATCTTTTAGCCCAAAAAATACCTGTTGAACAGTTACCTCTAGTTATTGGTAAGCTTCAGATGGCTTTTGAGCTTTTTTCTCTTCTCAAACCACAGGAAATTATTAAATCAGATCCCAAATCTAATTTTGATCTCCTCTCTCTCTGGCCTCTTTTAATTAATAATACTCCCCCCTTAGAAGCAAATGTCAGAGCTTTTGGACAAGTTTTATTAGAATACTATGCCAAGGGAATAACTATAGATAAGCTTTCAGAACGTTTTGAGCAGTATTTGAAAAAATGACTATCCTCAAGCATGGCAGGAGGAATTAGAAGAAAGAGATGATCAATCATCTAACAATTCAATGAATTTGTGAACATCTAGTTCAGCTTGGCGAATGATAGCTCTTAGAGTTCCTTTATCAAGCACTTTATGATTAGGAACTACCACTTCAGCCCAGGGATCTTCTCGAAATAAAATAATATGATTACCTTTTTGACGTTTTATTAAAAAACCAGCCTTATTTAAAGCTTTGATGCACTCTTTTCCCGAAATTTGAGGTAGTTTGCTCATACAAGAAGCGTAACAGTTTCAACTTGATCTTCTGGAATAGGACGACCTTCTTCTTGAAGAAGTTCGATATAGAGTTCTATTGCTTCTTTGATATTAGTAATCGCTTCTTCTTTTGTCGTTCCTTGACTAATACAAGGGGGTAAACTCGGACATTGGGCAACCCAATAACCATCTTCACCTGGATAAATAATTATTTGTCTCATATTTTGAATTTAGTTAAATATTTTAATTGTATCTCATATTTAGTCAACCTACAGCAAATTTGGATCAAATGAAGCCCATATAAAAATGCTAAAACCCATGTGGGGCGCCGCCCCACTCCCTTGGTTTTGTTGTGTTTCTGGTCTCAAACTGCTGTAATTAGTTTAATAGTTATAATTAAACTAATTAAAAAAATTTGGCCAAATTGCCCAAAATTCATGCTTGAATTTTGGGCAATCTCTTTACTTGGAAGATTTTCCTATGAATTTCAACAAAATAGCCCTAGTCACTGGTTTAGCAATCAGTGGAATTACAGTTAGTAGTGTGTTTGCTCCAGCTAAGGCTGCCGTTCTGTTAGCTTTTTTTGGTGTTTTTAGTCGTCGGAAACTCAGAAAGTAATTTGTATTAGGGTTATTGTAGGGGCGCAAGGTTTGCGCCCTTTTAATTTGTGACCATTTTTTTTGATAAAATTCTAGATAGAGAAATATAACTAAAATATGCCGATACAAGAAATAAAAAAACAAATAACGCAATATCTTGAACAACTGCCAGAAGAGCAACTTCATCAACTGGCTGACTATGCAGCTAAGTTAGTTGATGAATGAACGGCGCACACTTGTGACTTTAGTGATGTAGTTAGCCGTTCTCCTTATTTTCTTGTTTTTTTATCCTTGGAAGACGACTTATATACTGTCGTATCGCTTCTGCAGCAGATATCTGTTTACTATCAGCGTAATCTCTAAGTCGCTCTAGTTCATCATCAGATAGTCTAATATTAAAAGAATTTGGTCTTGTCATCGTGTTACAAGAACAGATAAAATCAGAGAAGAAAACAACTCTTATACATTCTTTAAGAGGAAAATATGTTAACTCCCTTAGTTCTAGTGAAGACTTTGCTCTGAGTAAACAAAATGATCTAGATAATGAATATTATTAGATAGGCTCATTGACCCCTTCGCTCGAATTCTCATTGTGAACTACATTACGCGTCTCAGTGTCCGTCAGCATAACCACACTCTGCATCTCCTCCTCAATAAAATAGAGCGGACGAGCTTTAACATTCTCAAGAAGCCGTGTTAGGTACTCACAGATAACACCGAGCAAGAGAAAGAGTAGACCGAACATAGTAGCGTTTTGAAGGGACATAGAAGCCCATCCAGGCTGAACCCAAGAAAAAAATAAGCGCAGGAAAATCACATATCCCACATAAAATAAGTTAAACACACTGGTAAGACTCGCAATTGCACCAGCGAGTCTTAAAGGTCGAACTGAATTTGAGACGATCATGGAGATGCAGTCATTGATAAGCGGGATAAGTTTCCGGTGGCTTGGCTGTTTGCGCCTTTTGATTTGCTTATATTTGAGTATTTTAACCCGATAGCCTCCGTACATACTAAGAAGGCGAAAGTATCGATAATTATCTTTAATTCTTAATAGTCCGTTGAGTGCTGTTCGCGTTAAAGCAATATAATGTGTTGAGCAATAAATATGTGGTCTTTCTAACAGAAGTTGGCAGAGTCTATAGTAAAAGTTGTAAGCAAGCCGATAGAGCCAAGAGCGGGTCTCAAATAAGTTTCTCTGTCCTATGACGATTCCTTTGCAGGCGAGAGCTTGTTCAACGAAAGCCACAATTAACTCTGGCGGATCAAATTCTGGTCGCAACACCACAACCACATCGCCAATGGTCACATCTAGACCACAGGCAATGGCTGTCTCTAGTCCGAAACTTCGGGAAAGTTTGAGATAGCGTAGACAATTTTCTTTTGTTTTGAGTTCTTCAAATAGGTATCTTGTATCATCTAAGGAGTCATCATCTACAAAGATCATTTCATAATTTTTGTAGTTTTTTTTGAGAACGCTAGCGATTTCTTCAATGATATCTTCAATAATGTCTGCATTGTTATTAAGGGGAACTACGATGGAAACAAATATGTCGTATCTCATAACCGAAAAGGTATATTAATAATTCCAAAAAACTTATATAATTGTATTGTGCAACAACGAAGGGCATTAATCCTCCTATCTCCCTATCAAATTAGACTATCTGAGGAAAGATTAGCCCCACTAAAGTCTAATGAGGTTTTGATTCGCTCTTTGTTATCTACCTTTAAACATGGTACAGAGATGGCTGCCTATCATGGCTCTAGTTCTTTTGTAAGCAAAATTTTAGATCCTCAATGGAGAGTTTTTCGAGACAATCCTGAGTCGAATTTTTACCCGCGACCGTTGGGAAATATGACCGTTGGCATAGTGGAGCAGGTAGGAAGTGAGGTAGTCTCTCTATCTGTTGGGGACAGAGTTTTTGGCTGGCTTCCTATCGCTGATTGGCATATTAGCACAGAAAATCGCCTTCAAACCCTAGGAACATTGACTCCTGAACAGGCATTAGTCATTGACCCCGCTAATTTTGCTTTGGGAGGGATCTTAGATGGGGAAATTCGCTATCGAGATCAGGTCTTGATCACAGGTCTAGGTGCGATTGGTCTGTTGGCGGTTCAGTATTGTAAATTGTATGGTGCAAAGGTTTATGCAACTTCCAGTTTTCCTTTACGTCTTCAGTTAGCTAAACGCTATGGCGCTGATAAGGTTCTTAATAGAAACCAATTACAAGACTTGGGTCTAGAAGTCAAGCAGATGACAGGGGGAGGAGTGGATGTGGTTTTAGAGTGTTCAGGAAACTATTCTCAATTACACCAAGCCATTCGCGCAACTCGTCAATGTGGTCGAGTGGTTTGTATTGGAGTTTACTCTGGTGAGGCAACTTCCCTCAATCTAGGGGAAGAATTTTTGCACAATAGAATCAGTCTACTGGCTTCACTACCTGCCTTTAGTTGGAATAATCCTGTCCGGGGAGAAAAACCACTTTATGCCAAAGAGATTCAAAATCTGGTCATAGAAGATTTAAAAGCCAATCGCTTACAAATTGACGACCTGCTACAACCAACCTACCCCTTTGAGGAAGTCGAAAAAGCAGTAGAAGCCATCTCGACAAGCCCTCAAGAAGTCATTAAAATTATGATTCGATATTAAATTATTAAATTAATATACGATGAAATATTCCAAGAAAATTAATATCACCTTTCCCGTGTTAAATGAAGAAGTCCAGCTAGAAGAGTCTATTCTGACTACTCTCAACTTCTGTGAAACTCACCAAATGGACAGTATTGAGCTATGTATTGCTGATAATGGTTCAACGGATCAAACTCAAGAAATTGGGGAAAAATTAGCAGCCCGTTATACTAAGGTAAGTTATATTCGCCTGAATGAAAAAGGAGTAGGTCTAGCTCTCAAAACAGCTTGGGGACAAAGCAAAGCTGATTGGGTGGGCTATATGGATTTGGATCTTGCTACTGATATTAAACACTTGAAAGAGGTTTACGATCTTATTCAAAGTGAAGCCGACTATAAGATCATCTTAGGCTCGCGGCTATTAAAAGGGGCAAAAGTGCAAAACCGCACTCTCCTAAGAGAAATTATCTCTCGATGCTTTAATTTTTGGTTATGGTTAAACCTAAAAGTTAGCTTTACCGATGGAATGTGTGGTTTTAAATTTATTGAAAAAAAGTTGTACACTCAATTAGTAGAGAAATTTGAGTTTACCAATCAATGGTTTTTTGCTTCTGAACTGGCTGTTCGGGCTGAATGGATGGGAGCAAAACTGCTAGATTTACCAGTAAATTGGACTGACGATCCTAACTCAAAATCCTCATCTCAGATTATGAGACTCACTCGTCAATATCTCCAAGGAATTGAAAAACTTAAGCAAGAAAAAATACATCTTTCTAAACTCTAAATATGGACTACAGTCATATAATTGTCGGCGGAGGTATTTACGGCTGCTATCTAGCCCTAAAGCTGATAGAAATTAAACCCGATGCCAGAATCTTGATTGTAGAGCAAGAAGCCGATCTCCTGCTGCGAGCATCCTATAATAATCAGGCTAGGATTCATAATGGTTATCATTACCCTAGAAGCTTACTGACGGGATTGCGCTCGCGAATTAACTTTCCTCGTTTTATTAAAGAATTTCCTGAATGTGTGGTCAGTAATTTTCAAAAAATTTATGCCATTGGCACTCACAGATCTAAAGTTACGGCTCAACAATTCTCTCGATTTTGTCAACACATTGGATCAGATATTCAACCTGCTCCCTTAAAGATCCAGCAACTTTTTAACCCTGATTTAATTGAAGCTGCTTTTTTAGTTAAAGAATACGCTTTTGATGCTCAAAAACTCAAAGAACTTTTTGCTGCTCGTTTAGCTAAAACCACTGTTCAAATTCTGCTCAATACAGAAGCCCTGAAAGTGAGGGTTGTTAGTCCGAATCAAGACCTGATTGCTCTAGATATTCAGAATCGCTCTTCTCTGACAACCCAAACACTCACCTGTCAATATATTTATAATTGTACATACTCTAATCTAAATGCTCTTCCGGCTAGAAGTGGACTAGATCTCCTTTTTATCAAGCAGGAAGTCACAGAAATAGCACTCATTAAAGTTCCTGCTCTTCTTGAGAATATAGGGATTACGGTGATGTGCGGGCCTTTCTTCTCTATAATGCCTTTCCCAGCTAAAGGACTCTTCTCATTTAGCCATGTTAGCTATACTCCTCACTATGAATGGTCTGAAGACCCAAGGGAGCCCAATTTTAAGCAACATAAACCGTCATTCCCCTTAAAAAGTAACTTTAATCGGATGCTTCTAGATTCGGTGAGGTATTTACCGAGTTTAGCCAAATGTAGCTATGTGGACTCCTTATGGGAAGTAAAAACCATTTTGCCCCAAAGTGATGACAGTGATAGCCGCCCTATCCTTTTTAAAACAGACTCTAAAGTGCCTTCTTTTATTTCCATTTTAGGAGGGAAAATTGATAATATTTTTGAGATTGATGAAGTTCTGGTAAAGGGTGGATAAGATCGGGTTTTACGAAACGGACTAATCTAAGCAGTCCTCATCGAAAAAATAAATTTCTATTAGAATAGAAGTCGTGAGAAGTTTAAAGATATTATGGAATTAATACAAGATCTCTGGTATCAAAACCAAAAGCAAATAAGACAAGCTATTGGAATAGCCATTATGGTTATGTGTTTAGTGTTATTTGCCACTTGTACCAACTTATACTTTCTTGTTTTTGGCTCCTACTGTCTCATAAATAGCTCAAGAAACCTACAGCAAATTTAGATCAAATGAAGCCCATATTAAAATGCGCTCAACGATGCGGGCTGCGCCCCGCCCCCTAGTTAAGCAAGCTTATCTGGTCTCAAACTGCTGTAATCAACCGTTCAATTTCAAAATACTGTTCAAGGATAGAATAAAAACTCTAAATAATTATGACTGTTAGCAAGCACATTGTCTCTCTTCCTTCTTCTGTTGAAAATTCCAACCAAACAAGACTTTTACCTAAACCACATAAGTATTTTAATAGTTATAAACTTGTTCATCAAATAGAAGGACGCTGGCGGATCAAAATAGACAAGTTAGCTTATGATGAGGAATACGCTTTGAACCTAACTAGACTACTAGAAGACAGTGATTTGATCTCAAAAGTTCGTCTAAATAGGCAAGCAAGTTCTTTAATTATTGAGTATGATGCCCAAAAAGTATCTCACTCACAGTTAAACAACTATTTGTTAGTCAGGATGGAAGAAGCAGATCTGGGATATGTAGCTTCTCCTAACAGCCAACCAGAAACAAACTCTGTTGAAGAGATTAACTACCTTCAGCGTTTGGGGATTCCTACCGCTAGTTTAATCATAGCTCTACTAGCAGCTCCTTTAGAACTGCCATCTTTCCTAGTAGGAGCAGTTATTCTAGGAGCTTGCACACCAGCTTTTAAAAGAGCATGGACATCAATAACCGAAGACAAAACCCTCAATGTGGATTTTCTGGACTCAGTAGCCATAATCCTTTCCGTCGCTCAAGGACACTTTATTCCGCCGACTTTGATGATCACTCTCATTGAAGCGGGCGAAGTAATTAGGGATACGACAGCCCGATCATCCCACAGACAGACATATAATTTACTGGATAGTCTGGGACAATATGCTTGGGTAGAAAAAGATGGAGCACAGCTACAGGTTCCCCTAAAAAATCTCCAAGAAGGAGATCTAGTAGCAGTCTATCCAGGCGATTTAATTCCGGCTGATGGCAAGATAGTACGGGGATCTGCCCTCATCGATCAGCATAAGTTAACAGGAGAATCAGTTCCTGTTCATCTCAACATTGAGGATGAAGTTTACGCATCAACCCTAGTCGTGGAAGGACAATTATTAATTAAGGTTGAACGCTTAGGGACTAAAACCCGTGCTGGAATGGTAGTAGAGTTGATGAAGGCTGCACCTATTCACGATACGCGCATTGAAAATTATGCGACCAAGTTTGCCAATATTGCAGTTATACCTACACTCTTGCTAGCAGGAGGAGTTTTTGCCCTCACAGGAGATTTAACCAGAGCTAGTACTATAGCCACCCTAGACTTTGGGACTGGCATTAGGATATCTGTACCTACTACAGTTTTAGCAGGTTTAACCCAAGCAGCCAAAACAGGAGTATATATCCGTAGTGGCAGAGCCATTGAAATGCTCTCTAAAATAGACTGTGTCGTCTTTGACAAGACAGGAACCCTCACACAGGGAAAAGCTGCAGTTGTGGACGTCAAAGTAACCAGCCAAGGAGTATCAGAAACAGAAATTCTCTCCTTAGCCGCTTCAGCCGAACAAGGCTTAAGTCATCCTGTCGCCCATGCCATAGTACAAGGGGCAAAAGATAGGGGAATTGCTACAAGGGAATGTCAAACATGGGACTATCGAGTTGGGTTAGGAGTAGAAGCAACTATTGAAGGGCGAAAGGTACTAGTTGGCAGTAGCCGCCTGATGGAAACAGAAAAAATAGATATCTCAGCTAGTAATAGCTTTAAAACAGGTAGTATCTCCTTAGCCTATGTAGCCAGAGATGGAGTGTTAATAGGGGTGATTCTCTATGCCGATCCTGTTAGGGAAGAAAGTCCAGGGGTGATTGCTGAACTGCATAAACAAGGCATTGAGACCCACATGTTGACGGGAGATGTGCAAACAGTAGCAGACGCAGTTGCCCAAACATTAGGGATAGATCGAGTACATGCCCAAGCCTTCCCCGAAAGAAAGGTAGAAGTAGTCAAAAGATTAAAAGAAGAGGGCAAAACAGTAGCCTTTATTGGAGATGGAATCAATGACTCAGCAGCTTTAGCCTATGCCGATGTCTCCATCAGTTTTGCTGCAGGGAGTGATATTGCCAGAGAAACAGCCGATATAGTCTTAATGGATGATCACTTAAGTGGTCTACCCCATGCCATCACTATTTCTAAAGAGGTTATGGACATTATCTATCAAAACGCCGTCATTGTAGGCGGTCCTAACTTTGCCGCCCTCTTCTTTGGGGCATTCTTTGCGCTTGATCCTATGCTAGCCATCTTGATCAACAATGGCTCAGCTATCTTAGCTGGTTTGAATGGTTTACGCGTGACTTTAGGAGAAGATAAGAAAACCTACACCTAAGGTGATTTCTTATAATATTTTTACCCCTCCAACCCCCCCTGTATTTTGGGGGGGCTCCAGATAACAGGGGTAGATTGGATAATTTTTAATCTGGAAATGTCCTAACCTCTAAAAAGCCAAAACCCTTGGTTTTCTAGCTTATCTGTTTACAAACTGCTGTAATTAGGGTAGAAAGATGAAGCAACAAGATAATCCTTTTATACTAAAATTAGCGCTCATGTTAACGGGTGGTATAGTTGGCGGGGCTCTATGGGGGCAAAGGCTTTAATGATCCACAAGCTGGCATTCCTCCAGAAGATAGCCGCCAACAGCGCACTGAAATCCGTTTAGTTCGTCTTGGTAAGTAACCTCTAGTGACAGCCCTGCCCCTCTTCCACCTAAATTATTCCCATGCTTAACTACTTAAAAGGACAAGTTGTCCAAATTATTAAACAAGTCAATAATCGTTATATTTTAATCCTAGAAGTCCAACAAATTGCCTATGAAATACAGATAACTTCTAATTTAGCGCAGAACCTTAAACCAGAAAATCCTGATTTAATACAAGTTTACACACACTTACAAATCAAAGAAGAGAACCCCTCTCTCTATGGTTTTGCTACATTAGCCGAGAGAGATCTCTTTCGTCAACTAATAGGAATAACTGGTATAGGTGCCCAAATTGCGCTAGCTTTAATTGATAGTTTAGGTGTAGAAGAACTGGTTCAAGCAATAGTTAATGAAAATGTTCCTACTTTGATTAAAGCACCAGGTATAGGTACTAAAACTGCTGAACGCATAATCTTAGAACTGAAAAGCAAATTAGCTCAGTTGTATAAAATAACCCCTGTAACAACTACTAAGAACACTGCCTTACCTTCTCTGGAAATTTTGCCAGAGCTAGAAATGACCCTCTTAGCTTTAGGTTATGAAAGTAAGGAAATAAAACAAGCAATTACTAGACTTAGTTCAGATGAAAAACTCGTAAAAAACCCTCATCTAGAAGAGTGGATCAAAAAAGCAATTGCTTATCTGAGTTAACTCTTTTTAAAAAAGATGGTTATTGTCAGACCTATTGCAACACAAAACAAAGCAGCAAAAAAAGATGTTAAACTCCGATCTAACATTTCAAATTTATCATATGCAATTTTGGATTTAGTATAGATTTGAGCTAAAAGAGAATCAAAAATTCGATCTGAATTTTATTCTTTGAAGTCGTTAATAAAAACCTCTTTTTTAGAGTACTCTTTAATATGACCAAAATAAAATAAATTTAGATTATTAGAAGCACTGAGATTAGGCTTAACAACTATTAACGAAAAATAGATCGAAAGTAGGGTAAGCAGAATAAATATAAAACTATAGATTGAGTCATGCTTTCTATGGGGGGACAAGGTGGTGGTGTGGGATGGGTTAGAGAATTCACGGGACAAACAGTTTCACCGTCAATATTTAAAATTTCTCGACTCGTTGCCAGTATTCGTAAATTAGGACAGACACGCAGTAAGTTATTAGTCAGTTCTGCAGAGCCTTCTATTAAGTCCTGATGCTGAAGTTAATGGAGAAATTTATGAATTTAAGGAGTTGACTGAACAGTCCAAAAGCTTAATGAATCGGGTTCAAGAAGGAATTGGACAAGCTAGAAAGCAAGGAGCAACCACTGTGATCTACCATATCAACAGAAGTAACTATGAAATCTGGCAAATTAACCGAGGAATTAGACAGGCTTTCTTCTGGGATAAGAGTCAGCAAATCCAAAAGATTGGTTTATTATTACCCAATAAACAAATTCAGATAATCACAAGGGAGGAATGGGAAAATGGAAAATGTTTTTGAAGATTTTCAAGAAATTATTGAACGGGAAAACCGTAATCAGATGCCTCGTGATGCTAAGTTAATTATTTTAGGAGAAATCATTTACGCAGTTACTCGTAATGAGTTAACGAACCAAGAAGCTTGGGAATTAGAAGAAATGTTAGGGCGATAGCTTATCTAAAGGAGTAACCTGTACCGAATCATTAACTACTCTAGAGAATCAACCAAGTGGCTAAAAGTAGCCAAGCTGACTCCACTGACTCCAGAGAACTTTTTGGTTATCTCTTCAGATAAAGTAGAGGATGATTTTTCTTAAGGCAGGAGAAGTCAGAGCAGTGGACAATGTTCTTAAGAGATATTGAAGGTCTCTGCTAAATTCTCTGATGATTACTACTTGGTTAGCTTTCTTCTCTTGATTTTTCTGTGCCTAGCACAGTGTGCTGTTGAAAGTGATCCAAAGAGAACTAGTCCTGTTGTTGCTCCTAGGATGTTTAGGGGTTCAGGGACAGTATAGTCATAGCTGAGAATTACACTTATATTTGAACTTGGAGTACCATAATTAACATTTACCATATTTTGACCAGTATTCGTTGTATCAATGTTGAAACGAAAGGAATTTGCAAAAGACACTTTTCCAGGTCCGAAAGTTGAGTAATTTGTCAATGAATCGGTTCCAACAACATTTGTATTTGAATTAGTCGCAGACAACGTGCCAGCACTGGGGTTACGTAAATAGGGGTTTGACGGAACATAAGTACTTATTCCGTAATTAGTCAGTACAGTATTTGGTGAAGAAAATACGTATGTAAATGCTTGAGCTTGCGAAGTACCTACGCGCGTGTAAGGTACTGCTGGATCGCCTGACACTGTATACGGCAAGGAAAACTGTAGTATTTGAGTAATAGTAACATTATTTAAAATACCCTGATTAATATCGAATGAATCGAACGTGTAACGAGAATTGTTATTAGTACTTTCAATATTAACAGTCTGAGTTATAGTATTGGCATTTGCTGAACTAAAAAAACTACTAACAGTTATTCCACTAACAACGAGACCTGAGACTAGAGCGATTTTGTTTAAATTCATACAAATCTCACGAAAATAAATATTACAGCAATTTGAGACCAGATAAGCCACAAACCCAAGGGGGCTCTCTCGGGTTTCCCCGCAAGGGTTTTGGTTTTTGAATTGTGGCGTAACGAGATTTACATTTGCTGTAAAAGAACAATTAAAACTAAAAGTACTTTACACAATACTCGTATATTAATGTTTAAATTGATGTATAGTTTGTTTGACTTGTATATTATTGTTACAATTATTTACAAAGTAATCAGATAGTTGTACATTAAGACTAATATAAAAACAGGTTTTTAGGGCTATTTTCGCTTGTAACAGTATTTTCTTTTCTCAAGCAATTAGTCTACTCCAAGGATTACTTGAAAAAGCTAAACCCAAGATAGAAAAAGACAACCTAACAACTGAAGAGTATGACTGGGATCATATTCAGTTCTATTTTTTGAATTACTTTATATTCGTCTCACTAGTTACCCTAGTGGGACATTTTTTTGTCTTTAGAGAAGGTTCTTCTGTTAGGCTATTGGAGAATAAGCGTCTATTTTTCAATAATTGATCTGAAGATATTACGGAAATAACGAGTGCTTCACTAGGTAAGTTGACCAGCGTCTTGCTTCTATGACGGTTAGTGTAATATACTTGTGAAGTAAACAAAAAGTCATCCAAAAATTTTTCGTCTAAATAAGGAAATAATGTATGTCACATCCTCTTTTAAAACATATAATAACACGTCGTTTATTAGTAAAAGGTTTAGAAAAAGGTGCTAACGCTATAGGAGATAGTAGATCTTACAATAAAGGTTATGATCACTATTTCTCAAACGAATATGAAAAAGCCATAGAAGAATTTACTAATGCTATCAGTCATAATCCTAAAAATGTAAAAGCATATCACTTACGAGGTATGTCTTATCTTTCTTTAGAAAACATTCAGAAAGGTAAAATAGATTTAGAAAAAGCAGCTTTGTTATATAAAGAACAAGGTGATATGATACTTTACAAAACTCTAGATGATACAGTACAAGACTTAGTTAAATTAGATTAGAACTAAAATTACCTCGTCTTAACCCCTTCTTTTCTTTTCATTTTCTATCTTTTCATTCAAAAGGCTCTCAATCCCTGATAAACCACAAAGGTGATCAACACTCTCATTCATAGAGCCTATGAGAGATGCTATAGCTAAGGCAGTGGCTCGATTATTCCAGACCTTACCAGGAGTGCTCTTTGAACTAATAGGAGAACCAACCGAAAAAGCCACAGGATATACTTTCACTTCTGTAAAAGTTAAAGAACTCTCTAAAACCATAGATGGAGTATTTATACCAGAAGATAAAAACCAGCCTATTTACTTTGTAGAGGTACAGTTTCAAAAGGATGATTCTAACACTTGACGGCTCTCCAGATTGAGTAGTGATAATTTTTTCTTATAAATAAAAAATATCTTTAGTGACAAAAAAGCTGAAGTGCTTAGAGAATAATGCTTATAGTCCAACATAGCTTCATGATTAAACAAAGAAAAAGCTGTCAATTTTTGATAAAATAGTAAAATGAGCTTTTGTCAATCACTTTTAGTCCAAAAAATAATATTGTTTGGACTA
>Ga0209085_1000059_pt1 | contig 73325 bp, 68 predicted proteins | sample C_131016_EF_Meta_FD_187310 | JGI IMG/M metagenome (GOLD analysis project Ga0209085, IMG submission 187310) | Freshwater microbial communities from Lake Croche, Canada to study carbon cycling - C_131016_EF_MetaG (SPAdes) (version 2) | ecosystem: Environmental > Aquatic > Freshwater > Lake... | reverse complement strand
CCAGGATTCGGGCGTTTGGGGCGGACTCAGCGAAGACGAACGCCGTGCGCTCAAGCGCCGTGCGGCACGTGCACGTCGCGCGTCCTAACCGTCGTCACGCGAAACGCCCCCGCCGCGGGCGTTTCGTCATTTAATCTGTCGTGCCGCCGCGATGTAGCGAAGCGGAATGTCAATCGACACTACGGTTCCGCCTGACTCGCCTCGCGCCCAGTCGATCGTGGCGGACAATTCGTTTTCCACAAGTGTCCGAATGATTTGCGTTCCCAACCCCTTGCCCACGGTTGATGCGACGATTCCCGGGCCGTTATCCACGACCGAAACATGCAAATGCCCGTCGACACGGGCGGCGTGAACGGTGACCGTACCGTTCACCTGGTCTTTGAGGCCGTGCTCGACCGCGTTGGTGATGAGTTCGGTCAACACCACGGCGAGGGGTGTCGCGAATTCGCTCGGAAGGTCTCCGAACTTTCCCTCGATGACCGGGCGGACCGTCGGGCCACCGGTTCCCGCAACCTCGGCGGCGAGTGGTGCGACGCGGGCCGCCACCTCGTCGAAATCGACGGTTTGAGCGAGCCCCGAAGCCAACGCGTCGTGCACAACCGCGATCGCCTCAACACGTCTCATTGCTTGAGAAATCGCGTCCTTCACTTCGGGCGACTTCGTGCGGCGACTTTGGATTCGCAGCAGCGACGCGACCGTCTGCAGGTTGTTCTTGACCCGGTGATGAATCTCGCGAATCGTCGCGTTCTTGCTCGACAGTTCGCGTTCCTGTCGACGCAGTTCGGTGACGTCGCGCAACATGACAATCGCGCCGATCCGCTCGCCGTGTTGTGACAACGGGATTCCTCGGACCGCGGTCGTCATCTGCCCGGAATGGAAGTCCGCCTGCCACGGTGTCCGGCCACTGATGACCATCGGCAGCATCTCGTCCGCCGCAATTTCTTGGGTGTTGCCGACCTCCCGAGCAATCTCGGTAAGGACGCTCCCTTCCATCGGCGCCGAGTACCCCATTCGGTTGAAAGCGGACAGGGCGTTGGGGCTCGCGTAAACAACAATGCCCTCGCGGTCAAGTTTGATGAGCCCGTCCGACGCTCGCGGCGCTCCGAGTTTTGGCATGTCGCGTTGAGTGGGGTCCGGGAAATGTCCCTCGGCAATCATCGAATAAATCTGTTCGGCCGATTCGATAAACGTTTGCGCTTGCCTGTTGGTCAGTGTGTCCGACACAAGAGCGTGTCGGGTGAGAATCGCGATCGGGCTCGCGCCCCCTCGACGACGAATGGGGATGGCCCGAACGAGTGTCGCGGTCTCTTCAAACCAAATCGGCTCGGTCGGCTCGACCATCGTTCCGCGGCGCTGGCATTCGTCAACGAGCTTTTCCCACGACTCCCCGATCCGCGTTCCGACAATGTCGCGATAGAACACTGTGCTCGCGGTGCTCGCACGGAACAGTGCGACCGCAACCCACGAACCGTCGGTCGTTCGAACCCACATCGCGATGTCGGCGAGGGACAGGTCGGCGACGAGTTGCCCTTCGCGGACGAGGTCGAGCAGCCACTCGACGTCATCGGCGGACAGCGACGCCTGTTCGGCGACGATCTCCGAGAGAGTCAACATGCCTAACAGGCTACCGCCGCCATCGGGACACACGAGCGACGGGCACGATCACGCCCGCTTCAGTCAAGATTTTCCTCCAGATATTTGGACTTTGTCGCGCCCGGGGCATCGCGTCCTCGAGACCTCCGCGTGAATCCTTGGGAACGATCGCACGTACCTCGTGACCTGAAAACCTTCTGAGTGCATCGGTCGCATCACCTCCCGAGGTGGACGGAACCGCGTTGAGGACCACCAACGGGGCTGGGCACAAATCGCGAATCTCGTCAAGACCTCGAATGAGTCGCGACAATCCAACCGCGTCGGAGTGTCCGACCGCAACAACCGAGTCAACCGAGCGGACGATGTCACGCGCACACCCATCTCGCTGAGGGGCGTCGTCAATCCATTCGTTCTCCTCCATTCCAAATCCCACGTCAACGATTACCGTGTCAAAAAGCGAGCGAGCCATCGCCACGACAATTCGAGCTTTTTCTGGCGAGATCTCTGCCCACCGCGTTGCCCGCGGAATTCCGGTCAACACGTCGAATGAGACATCCTTGCGCGCGAACCGCGACATCACGCGGCGGAGTTCACTCGCCGTCAGTTCGTTCCGCGCGGCTAAGCGACAGGCGGAGGCGAATCCCGGCGCCTCGTCTACAAGCCCGAGTGCAATGGCAACCGAAGATCCCCGCGTGTCGACATCGCACAACAGTGTTGACAAACCAGCGCTGGCCGAAACAGTCGCTAAGGAGATCGCGGTGGTGGTGACCCCAGGAGAACCGATTGGTCCCCACACCGCAATAACCCGCGCTGTGCGCACAATCTGCGGTACCTGGTTGCCCGTGAGTGAATCGTCAGATCCGGCGGAGATTTCTGGTTGCGGTCGGACTGAGTTGGCGATGTCGGAAAAGTTCCGTACCGCTGAAACACCGTCCAATTGGGCCGCCCACTCAAAGACGCCGTCCGATTCCGCAACCGCGACAATCTGTTTCACAGCGTGAGGCACAAGGTGAAGGATTTCGTCAGTCAAAAACATGATGCTCGCCTCAGTGACCAACAGGTCAATTGGGTGAACCGCAACCCGATCGAGAACGTCTGCCACTGAGTCGACGCCCCATGACACCTCGGCCCAATTGCCAAAAACGGATAAAAAATCTGACCGAGACGGTGGACCGAGAATGCCGATGTTCATCACGGGACCACGTCTCCCGTTGCGACTAAAAGTCGGGAGGTCCCCATCATGGAAAGCACGTGGTCGATGTCCATCGCATTCACAAGGATGGTGGCAATGGTGTCCCCGCCGAACGAACTCTGGCTCATTGACAACACGGTGGCGTGAGCAGCGACCTCGACAGGCGGCAGAATCCCCTCGGCGTCTATGGCCCATAGGTCAATGTTCGAGCCACGCGTAAGCGACTCCGGAGGCACTACCCCGAGCGGAATCGATACTTCTACTCGATTCATCGATGTTGGCTCGAGGTCATCCACCATCACAAGGTCGCCCTTGTTGATATCAGCACCGGCTATTCGCCCAACGATGTCTGTCCGGACGGGCCCAGAATCCGAAACCGTCGAGGCCACCCGTCCGTCGGTGATCATGTCATCGGTCACGGTGGTTCCAGCGGGAATGAATGTTGTCGCAAGGACAACGGGAACGCCCGGTGCAGAAAACCTAACTACCAGCGTCACACCGACGACACTGAAGACGATCAAGGTCAATCCAACGAGAGTGCGCGATTGGGTGATGGCCCGTCGGATGAGAGTAAATACAGATTTCATAGCGGTTCCTTTCCGAGGTCATGTTTGTCTAGTGCGCCGGACACCGTCGGACGTTATGCACAATCGGGTCCCGTGAAAGTCCGTCAAAACTTTTTTGTGGCACTCTCGCCCTATGACCGACGATTGGATGCTTACTCTCACCGATGTCGCCGAAGTGCTTGGTTGCACTCGCGATGATGTTCTCGCTGCGATTACAGAAGGACACATTCGTGTCATCCCAGGGCGAAAGGTGCGTGTGGCACACCGTGACCTGCTGGAATTCGTCGCCGCTACACAACGTGCGGCCCTAAGCCTGGGTTCGACTCCACCTTTTGAGGCCAACCTGATTGCATCGCGACCCATCGAATCATCCGACGTGAATGGTTCTAATCGCAGTTAGCGGGATGAGCGATTCTCCCGCAGGGGTTCGAACCGTGATGGCGTCGCGCCACACTCCGGAAATCCTCCCTCGGATACCGTAACGGTCGCCAGTCACGCTGACGGGAGTCATGTGACGTTCGAGCTCGCGGGCAACCGCGCCAAAGGTCACCAGTTCGAAACACGCGACGCTGTGTGGTTCGCATCCGCAAAGGGAATCAGAGACGACGCAGATGACACCGCTCAGGGGAACAATTACTCTGTCCGTGGTGCCGCAGAGGTTGCCGTCCAACCAGAACATTCCAATTCGTCTAATGTGAATCCCCGTGTGAAAGCCGCTCACGGTCACCAGCGAATTTCCACCCTTCGATATTTCGACAATCGCGTCCCGAAAATACACTTGGGCTTTTCGACCGCGCTCGAACTCGCGGGCCTCATCGAGGTCCGCGTTGCTCTGTTCCGCATCCCATAGCGATCCGAGACCCAAAAGGTTTTCATTTCCGGTCATTTGTCGAATGATAGAGAGCGTCAATTCCGCCTCCGAGTTATCCACAGATTCACACAACCTGGCTCACGCTCTCACGAATTGCGACAAGGTTGTGGCGTTATGAGGCTGAGCCTCTGTCACTAATCCACCCTCCGGAACGGAGAAAACAATGGTGTCAACCGTATCCTCATCAGATAAGCCGCGCCACAACAGGGCGCACGCGATCGAATTTTTCGATCCTCAACCCACGCCACGTGCAGAATTACCCGACCCGAAAGAAACAATCGAACGACTAGCCCTCGTCGGTTGTGAAATTCTCGCGGGGATGCGGGCGGTCGAGCAAATCAGTCGTTGGGTGACCGACGATGTGTACCGCCATTTGGCAGAACGCTCAATTGCTGCTCGTCGAGCGCGTGCACTCGCACCCGACAATGCTCGCCCGGGTGTTCACATCACAGTCGGGTTGACCGTTGTCAGTGAACCGCGGGACGGAATCGTTGAAGGCGTCAGCCTCGTTCGAATCGGTCGCCGAACCCGCGCCCTGTGCGTGCGGTTAGAAGGACTCGATCGACGTTGGCGCGCCAGCGCATTCGCCTTGCTCTAGCTATTCGAGCGACTGGCCGAACGCACCACGAGCGCCGCCGCCCTGTGCCGGGGGTGTTTGGTTCCCTCGGCGTGGCCGCATGCGCTCTTGAGGTGCTGTCGCGCCGCCAGGAGTGTCAAATATCACGCTGTCGCCATCCTCGTTCGGTGCGGAATAGGACAGTCCTTCGACGGGACCGGGAGTCCGAGAGATACCCGGCGCCTCGACCTGCGCGACTCCACCGGCCGGAACGACCTGCACGTCAAGGTTGAAGATAAAGCCGACCGATTCCTCGCGAATCATGCCCATCATCGACTGGAACATCGTGAAGCCCTCGCGCTGGTATTCAATCAAGGGGTCACGCTGGGCCATCGCACGAAGACCAATGCCGTCCTTGAGGTAATCCATCTCGTAGAGGTGGTCGCGCCAACGACGGTCGATGACCGACAACACGACGCGACGTTCGAGCTCGCGAATTGCGCTCTCACCGAGAGAACCCTCGCGAATACCGTATTGAACCATCGCATCCGAAATGAGTTCGCGGGTCACATCCGCTGCGGAAACCTTTGCTCCGTATTCGGCGAGAACTTCGTGAACCGAAATCGTGACGGGGAAAATCTGGCGGGCCTCAACCCAGAGGTGTTCGAGGTCCCAGTCGTCCGAGTTACGGGCGTTCCCGGTGTTCTGATTCACCACTTCGGTGATCGAACGTTCGATGAACGACGTGACCTTGTCCTTGATCGAAGCGCCCTCTAGGATCTGGCGGCGGTCACCATAAATGGCCTCGCGCTGCCGGTTGAGCACGTCGTCGTATTTCAGAACATTCTTGCGGATCTCGGCATTGCGGGCCTCAACCTGCGATTGGGCCGACTGGATGGCGCGCGAAACGAGTTTCGATTCGATCGCCATGTCGTCGTCACCAGCGCGGCCCATGATTGCCGCGGCAGCGCCCGAATTGAACAAACGCATGAGATCGTCCTGCAACGACAGATAGAAACGGCTCTCGCCGGGGTCGCCCTGTCGACCGGAACGACCACGCAATTGGTTGTCGATTCGACGTGATTCGTGTCGCTCGGTTCCCAACACATACAGACCACCAACTGCAACAACGGTCTGGGCCTCGGCCGCGACCTCAGCCTTAGTTGTGGCGAAGACTTCGTCCCAACGCTCTTCAAATTCTTCGGGGTTGTCGTTGGGGTTGAGTCCCATGCTGTGAAGTCGGGCAACTGCGATAAATTCCGCGTTTCCACCAAACATGATGTCCGTGCCTCGACCGGCCATGTTGGTCGCAACGGTGACCGCCCCGAATCGCCCGGCCTCAGCCACAATGGATGCTTCACGAGCGTGGTTCTTGGCGTTGAGAACTTCGTGCTTGATGCCGCGCTTCGCGAGAAGCTTCGACAGCATTTCGCTCTTTTCGACAGAAACAGTACCGACAAGAACGGGTTGACCCTTTGCGTGACGTGCAGCGATGTCATCAACGACGTGACGGTACTTCGCTTCTTCCGTGGCAAAGATGAGGTCGGGCTTGTCGAGGCGAATCATCGGACGGTTCGTCGGGATGGGGACAACACCGAGTTTGTATGTCGACCCGAATTCCGCGGCTTCCGTTTCCGCCGTTCCCGTCATTCCCGAGAGTTTTTCGTAGAGACGGAAATAGTTCTGCAACGTCACGGTCGCAAGGGTCTGGTTTTCTGCCTTGACCTCGACGCCCTCTTTGGCCTCGATGGCCTGGTGGATTCCCTCGTTGTAACGGCGACCGGACAGAATACGTCCGGTGTGCTCGTCAACGATGGACACCTCGCCGTTCATCACGACGTAGTCCTTGTCGCGGCGGAACAGTTCCTTCGCCTTGATCGAGTTGTTGAGGAACGAAATAAGCGGGGTGTTCGCCGATTCATAGAGGTTATCGATTCCGAGATAGTCCTCGACCTTGGTGATCCCCTCTTCAAGGACTCCGACAGTTCGCTTTTTCTCGTCAAATTCATAATCGACGTCGCGAACCAGCTTCTCGGCAATCTTGGCAAATTCTCCGAACCACCGGTTTGCTTCGTCCGAGGCAGGACCAGAGATGATGAGCGGGGTTCGCGCCTCATCAATCAGGATCGAGTCGACCTCGTCGACAATCACGAAATAATGTCCGCGCTGCACCATGTCCGGCCGTTGCCAGGCCATGTTGTCCCGCAAGTAGTCGAACCCGAATTCGTTGTTCGTACCGTAGGTGATGTCAGCGTTGTATTGCTGGCGCCGTTCCTCGGGCGATTGATTCGCGATGATGCAACCGACGGTCATACCGAGCGCGCGGAAGATTCGACCCATGAGTTCGGATTGGTACGAGGCAAGGTAATCGTTGGTGGTGACGATATGAACGCCGCGAGCAGGAATTGCATTGAGGAATGCGGCCAGGGTGGCGACGAGAGTCTTACCTTCACCCGTCTTCATTTCGGCGATATTCCCAAGGTGGAGGGCGGCTCCACCCATGATCTGGACGTCGTAGTGACGGAAACCGAGGGTTCGCTTCGATGCCTCCCGAACGGCGGCGAACGCTTCCGGCAACAAGTCATCGAGTGATTCGCCCGACGCGTAACGCTCGCGGAAATCGGCTGTTTCTTGACGTAATTCGTCGTTGGACAACTTCGAAAACGCGTCTTCCAGTGTGTTGACGACCTCGGCGTAGTGCGTGAGTTTGCGAAGAATCGCACCTTCACCAACGCGCAGGACTTTTTCCAGCAGATTCGCCACTCGTCACTCCGTTTCCTGAGTCGATACGACGTCATGAATCCCGTATCGGCGTGAGTTCCATTCTACGGCGAAACGATTTGACCCATCACGAACGCTCTCGATACCCTGGGTGACCGCGGTGAACGGAGCCCGTCGCATCGGCGATGGCAATTGCGCCGACGACCCTCAAGCCGGCGGCATGACAGGCATCTGCCGCAGCATTAATCGAGGCACCGGTGGTTACCACGTCGTCAACAATGACGACTCGAGTGCCGACGGGAGGTCGGTGCGCACCGATGGACATCCGCCGAACGTGTCGCTCCTCTCGTCGTCGACCGCGCTGGGAACCCTCATCGACCAGTCGAAGGCAGTCGACAACGGGAAGGTCGCACATGTTTGCGACGATCGCCCCAAGTCCATATCCACGTGCACGGAATCCTGGAGCGGACGATGGGATGGGGATCGCGACCGCCGGCGCGAAACGGAGCGCGATGTGACGCAGTTCTCCGCCCAGCCGTCGGACGACCGCGCGTGCGCCACGATGCTTCGCGGCGAGCACGAGGGACCTCAGCACACCACGATATTCACCGAGTGCCGTCGTCGGGATTCCTCGAGACGATATTCCATTAACAGGCGAATCGCCGCACTGGGACAGACACGAACTGCAGACGATTTCTCCCCACCGCGAACATCCAACACACCGCGAATCAAGAAGTTGTTCCAAGAGGTTCACCGAAGTGATGGTGTCCAAAATTCGCACTCCACGCGGGCGTCAACTCTGTTTCGGTGGAAAACCAGATCTAGTGCTGGGTTGCGAGTACATCCGCCGGAATGCCCGTCGATTGCCAACCCGCTCCTCGAGGCGTCCATAATTGCCCGTTCTGGGCGAGGACGACCAACCCCGCGACCCCGGTATTCCCGCCCGAAATGCGCGTCGGGTTTTGAGGTTGGCCCAAGAGCGTTGCGCGACCGCCAACCGTGACTATTTCGGCATGCACCACCGAGTTATGTATTCCGAGGAGCGCCACGTGCGTAGCGTCAGACCAAGCGAGGTCGATGACGTTGTCAACAATGACCGGGAGCGACCTGAAACCAGAAACACCGTCCGGGCGTCCCGCGTCATCCATCGAGATCGCGCCTACGTAGACATTGCCGTTCCGTTTATCGTTGACCGCAACGGCTATTCGCGCGTCCTCCCGAGAGACCTCGAGGCCAACGATATGGTCATTTCTTGACCATGGGCCGTTGATAGTGATTTGGCGTCCGCCCACCGAGAGAATTATGACGTTCGGCGAATTGCGGCTGACCCACCACACCGATTTCGATCCGTCAATTTGAGGGTCAACCAATGACGCCTGATCCGAAATGCGCTCGGTGCGATCACCCACGAGATAGACGCCAAGCCGTGTTCCCACCGCGGCAGCACCCGTCGCCGAATCATAGGAAATCGATGTCGGGTTGAGGTTGGCGATTCGATCCGAATTCTGCGGCAGACGGTCGATTTCGACGCCCGCGGAATAGCCCACATCGCCCTTGTACATGATCAGCGGTCGATCATCCACGCGAGGATTGGAATCTATTCCGGGAATGGCCGAAATGGAGAGTGGCACCCGGTTGATCGAGAGTGCGGTGGACGTCACCTCGGGAAGTGCACCTAGGCTCACGCCCATTTCGGACAGCATTTCTTGTTGATTCGTCATCGATTCCTGCGCGACATCCGCCGACACGTCCACAATTGCTCGCCCGGAAACCACCTCGACAGGAGCAACGGCGAGAGTCGATTCCGGTGGGAACGCCGTTGACGCGTTGGGCAGATATCGTGACGGTCCTGCGATTACGGCCCGGGCCACCGACGTGACCGGATCTGCTTGGCGGGCAAACACTCGAACATCGGGGACGAACGCGGTGCGATCAGAGTTATAGAAATAGACGGTGTATTCGTCGTACGCTGACGCAAACGCAACCTCGGTGACCAGCGTGACGTCGGGCACAGAGCTCAGCCGCCATTCCCCATTCACCCGAGTGAACGTGAAACTCCATGAGGCGGGTTTGACCGAAACACTGGGTTGAAAAACCCCCGACTCGTCGACGCGGGCGATCACTGATGTCGTGTAGGTGAGTTCGGTGCTCGAGTTTGTCTCCACCTTCGCGTACACGCCACGAACAATCGTCTCTCGACCCGGATTCCAGGTCAGCGCGATAGCGTCCGTGAGGAAACTACGGGCAATTCGAAAATTGTTTTGTGGCGCGGAACCAGCCGCGATAAAACCGTCGAGAATTTCCCGCGGCGTTGCGCCTTCGGCCGGCCCCGCCGGCAGATATTCGACCGCGGTGTTTCCTTCGACAGTGATCGGGCCTCCCACGAGAACAGGACCGTCAGAGGGCAGGGAGGTGCACCCCGCTAAGGCGAGCACAACGAGGGTGGTCCAAAACCTACGCATCGGCGATCACCTCCGGGGGAAGCCCTAACGGCGAGACGGGGTCTGTCGCGCCATCACGCGGAATTGTGAGCCGGAAACACGCGCCGTTGCCGGGTTCAGCCCATACATCGATCGTGCCACCGTGAAGTTTGGCGTACCCCAGTGCGATGGCAAGACCCAACCCTGTACCGCCGGACTGCCGCTGGCGGGACGGATCCGCACGCCAAAACCGGTCAAAGACACGGGCGGACTCGGTCGCCGTCATTCCAATACCGTGGTCGACGACGGCGAACGACACCGCTGCAGAAGTGGAGTCGACCCACACCTCGATGGGCTTGCCCTCGCCGTGATCGATCGCGTTACTGAGAAAGTTCTGCAGGATTCTGCGAACTCGGCGTGTGTCAAGGTCCACCATCGAATGCCCACCCGGTGCATGAAGAGTGATCGTGGAACCGTGAGCTGCCGCCAGGTCCGCAACCTGGTCAATGCACCCTTGAGCCAGCGTCGCCGGCGCAACCGGCTCGAGTTCCAATTCGGCGGCACCCGCGTCATAGCGGGACAATTCGATGAGTTCCGACAGGAGTTCCTCAAACGTCACAATCTGTCGATTGAGAAGTTCGGCCGCCCGAGCGGAATCCTTGTCAAACGTCTTGCGTTGTTTGAACAACATGCTGCCCGCAAGTTTGATGGTGGTCAGTGGCGTCCGAAGCTCGTGTGACACGTCCGAAACGAACTGTTGTTGCAAAGTCGAGAGCGTCGCTAGTCGATTGATCTGGCCAGAGATGGACTCGGCCATTCTGTTGAACGACATCGCGAGTTTGGCAGACACATCATTTCCTTCAACACCGATTCGTTCCTCGAGGTGGCCGTCGGCAAACCGTTCCGCGGTTGCCGCCGTTGTCATAATCGGCTTAATCGAACGAGTCGTCACGATCCAGACGATGACACCGGTCGTTACGACCAGGAACAGCCCTCCCAACGCGAGGGCGCTCTGGACGAATGCGAGGTTCGCCTGCACATCGGCAAGGTTGTAAATCAAGACGAGGTCGTATCGCCCAGACGTCGGGACGTCAATGTTTGTTCCCGTGACGATTCCTGGTGATTGCGAATCCACAAACACGGATTGATAGTGAACGTTTGAGCGGTCATCGTGAATTGCCGTTCGAAGTGATTCGCTGACAACGGCCATCGGGAATCCGATGGACGATGTGCTCGTCATGACCTGATCAGTCACTTGGCCCGGGGCACGCAAAATGGCAAAACCGACAAGTCCCGGTGAGTTTGTTGTTGCCCGAATTGTCGTTTGCGCCGTGGAGTTGGCGGATTCGACATCGATAAATCCCTGCGCATCGATTGCACCGTCAAACTGTGCCTGCACACTTCCCGAAACGGACTGCGTTTCCGAGATGATTTCGTTGCGCCGTGATTCGAAAAGGTTTCGTTCAATCGTGAAGGACAAAAACCCACCGATGACCGCAGCAGCAACGAGGGACAGACCGCCCGACACCATGACCATGCGAAGTCGAAGCGAACCGACCCATGCTTCCCGCGCCTGTCGGACGATTCGGGTGACGAAATTCATGCGGAACGAGTTTCACCCGCGCGGTAACCGACACCGCGCACAGTGAGCACAATCTTCGGGTCGTCCACATCGCGCTCAATTTTGGAGCGAAGTCGCTGGACGTGGACGTTCACAAGCCTGGTGTCCGCTTTGTACTGGTAACCCCAGACTTGCTCGAGCAGGGCCTCGCGGGAAAACACCTCGGTTGGCCGAGATGCGAGCGTGTGCAGGAGTTCGAATTCGAGTGGCGTCAGCGAAATCGGTTGTCCGTCGCGTGTAACAGTGTGACCGCGAAGATCAATTTCAATGTCACCAACAAGGAGCGAATTCGAGGCGGTCGGGAGTGGACGGCGCATGCAGGCGCGAATACGGGCACTCAAAATCTGCTCATTGAACGGTTTTTCGACGTAATCGTCGGCGCCCGCCTCGAGCCCATGAATAATGTCCTGTGGGTCGGTGCGTGCGGTCAACATGATGATGGGTGTCCCAGAGAACTCCCGAATCGAACGACATACCGAGATTCCGTCCATCCCCGGCAAGTTGAGGTCAAGCAGGACGAGGTGCGGCTGGTATTCGTCGAAAACCACGAGTGCATCCGATCCATCGACCGCGATTCGCGTGTCGTACCCGTCGGCGCGAAGGAAGAGTTCGAGCACTTCGCCAATACTCGGGTCGTCGTCGACGATCAAAATGCGTGCGTGCATGGAACCTCCTTCCTTGCGGACCTGTCTATTGTCCTAATTCTGTCGAATGATTGCGAGGGCCTCATCACGCATGGACTCCATGAGCGCGCGCGATCCACCTTCGACATTGAGTCGCAGCAAGGGTTCGGTGTTGGACGGACGCACATTGAACCACCAAAACTCACGGATCTCGCCATCCGACGGCGGTAACGCCTGCTCGTCGCGCGTGCCACCCGAAACCGTCAGCCCGTCGAGAGTGTCGAACGACCCTCGGTCGGCAAACGCATCGCGCAATCGTTGGAGTGCGGCGGGTACGTCTGACACCGTCGAGTTCATTTCCCCACTCTGCAGGTATGGAGAGTATCGGGCCGAAATCGCCGAGAGTTGCCCGCTCTGCGCACCGAATTCGGCAAGGACGTGCATTGCGGCCAACATGCCATTGTCCGCACCCCAAAAATCGCGGAAGTAATAGTGCGCCGAATGTTCTCCGCCGAAAACGGCACCCGTTTCGCGCATGATGTCTTTGATCAGCGAGTGCCCGACGTTGGTTCGGACGGGGTGCGCACCCGCGCCACGAATCACTTCCGGCACAATCACCGAGGTGATGAGATTGTGCAGGACCGTCGGAGACTGTTCACCAGCGGCGCGAACGCGCGCAATTTCACGCAGAGCAACGATTGCCGCGACCGCGCTGGGCGAGACGGGGTCACCCGCTTCGTCGACGACAAAACAACGGTCGGCATCTCCGTCAAACGCGAGCCCCATGTCCGCCGAATGCTCGACAACGGCCCGTTGCAGGTCGACCAGATTCGCGGGCTCAAGCGGATTCGCCTCGTGGTTGGGAAAAGTTCCATCGAGTTCGAAGTAGAGCGGAATGATTTCGATCGGCAACGGCGAAAGTCCGGCACTGGTTCCAAGGACGGCGGGTACCGTCAGTCCGCCCATTCCGTTTCCCGCATCGACGACCACCCTGAGAGGTCGAATTGAGGTGAGATCAACCAGGGTGCGCAAATATTTTGCGTATTCCGCCAGCACATCGTGAGTTGTCGATGAACCTGGATTGTCGACAACAGGAATTCCGCTGTCGAGGTAGGCGGTGGCCCGATCGCGAATGGCCGCGAGTCCGGTGTCGAGGCTAATTCCTTGAGCGCCGGCACGAGAGAACTTGATTCCGTTGTACGCGGCTGGGTTATGAGAAGCCGTGAACATCGCTGCCGGCGCATTCCAGGCACCGGAGGCGTAATACGATTCGTCCGTCGAACACAGACCGAGGTTTGTCACGTTCGCGCCCCGGGCCGTTGCCCCGCGAATAAACGCCGCCGCAAATCCGGGCGAGGAATCGCGCATGTCGTGGCCAACTACGACCGTGTGGCCGGCGGCGCCGACCTCGTCAACAAAACCTGCCGCGAGGGCTTCAACCACGTCATCGGTCAGTTCTGTTCCCACGAGTCCGCGAACGTCATAGGTCTTGACGAAACGGGTCAAATCGACAGTCATGCGGCACCTTCCATCAGTCCGTTCACGATACCGCACGAGGTTCCACCACCGCCAAGCCCGCAATAGGCTGAACCCATGGTCGTCTCACCTCGAACCCGAAATCGGCACGGTCGAAGCCCGCGCTCTGAGATTCGCGGTGTCGCCGCGGTGGGCATAGGTGGCCGGAACGCCGCCTTCGCCGATATTGCCAAAGACGTCGTCAACTATTTATGTGACGTGCAACCCACGCTCATGCATGACATCCAGGTGGAAATGACCCTCTTGCCCAGCGGCGAGTATGCCGACGGGATCCCACGTCGCTGGACCGCACTTCGCCCCGAGCGCCGCGTCATCTTGTATCGCCTCCCAATCGAGCGAGGTTCGAAGCTCCATCGTGACGACGAGTGGCACCGCCGAAACAACATTGAGACGATCGTCATCGAAGCGATTGCCGATGTGATTGATATGGACCCTTACGAACTAGCGCCCAATCGCTATTTCCCGCACGCCTAGCCACTGACAACGAGGACACTGCCCGCGTCAATCGGCGCGACCAATCCTCGGAGTGTCGCAATCCCGCTCGAGGTGGACACAAACAACGAGGTCGAAATGTCCGTCGTCGACGTCACCGAGACGAGCCCGGCCTCGACTGTCGTGAGGTAGCTCCCGTGGCCGGGAACCGTGACTTCGGTATCGACGCCACCAATCTGCAGCGTAACGACGACGTCGGTGTCGCCCGGATTTGCAAGACCAAGGGACGCGTGGGAGGGGGCAACGACGGACGCGATTCCAATTTGTGCAGGTGCCGCACTCGACCACGCAACATCCGTGATTCCGGATGCCACGTCGTGAAACCCGACTCGGGCGGCGGCAAGAATCGGCTGGTCGGACGTCACCGAGATGGCCCAATCACCGGGAACGAGATCCGCCAGTGGTATGTCCAGCGTGGCACCAGCGGGGATGGTCGCGGAAACGACCTGCGGCTCACCTTCCGCAAAGGGGTCAATGGTGATGGTGACGGACGCGTCGTTTTCGCCCGGCACGAGAAAGCGAAGCGCAGTGACGATGTCGGAATAAGACGGATCACTGAGCACCGCGCCAATCGATTCCTCCGACGGAATATGAAGGACGGGAAAGTTCACAGTTGTGGTTGGTTCGGTCACGGGTCCGATTCGATCGAGACCTCCGGCGACCAGCCCGCGAACAACCGTCATCTGCAGTGTCGCCCACACGGCAGCACCGCTACTGACGAGGTGAATCGCCGGCGACTCTTCGTCCGGCGCAAAGCCCGCAACGGAATAGGAGCGTTGCGATTTCGCGGGGATAACAATTCCTTTCGAACCGGGTGCGTCGACAAGACCGGTTGATCCCCAAATATCGAGGTCGATCCGTGCCTCAACGTCGCTGCCGTTTGAGATCGTCAGAATGGTGTCTCGACCCGTCGTTGTGCTTCCACCGACAAGCCATTGTTCATTGAGCGGGTCGCCGCATTCGGTCGCGAGATATCCCGTCGCAATCTCGGAATGTACGGCGTCGGATTCGGTGGCAGCAACCAAAAGCGTGTCGCCGTTCCGCGTGATGACGGATCCGTTTTCGCCCGTCGCCGCTGCGAGATTGGCCGTCACGTCCCCGCCCGCAATGGATCGCGCGACAGAATTAACTCGTGAAATCGTGGCCGAATCACCCTCGTAACCGACGACATCACCGGCACACACGATGTTTCGCGTAACCGATTCCGGGGAAACCACGGTCGAAAGTGGCGCTATTCCGGTCGACAATGGGGTGGGGATAAACGCCACCGCGTAACCGCCTACGCCAAGCAACGCGAGCCCGGCGACGCCCGTGGTGATCTTGCTAAGAATGCTCATCGTCGTCTTCCTCTACGAGTGGAATGAGATCATCCGCGACCACGCGACGTCGGGGTAACGACGTGGGAACGGCCGCGATCAGAGCGACAAGTCCGACCAGACCGAGAATCCATCGATACACGGGTTCCGGTGCCCGATTCGTTGAGGTGACGTCACTCGTGGAATTGACTCTCCAGAGAATGCCGCGGTCGGTCACGCCGACGGACGTGAGCCCCGCGTGCGATGCGATGGCGGAAACCTCGGGCGCGGTGGTCTTGGCCTCGAGGAGGATGAATCGCACCCCCAACTGAGAAAGCGATGCGTCGAAGTCGAAGCCACTTTGGGCGACGAGATTGGCGACTAGCTCGGCGATTGCCGGTTCGTTCGTCGCGAGAGCCGTTCGCGTCGCGGCCGCGGCCGTCCAATCCACGAGAGTGATCCCCGCGTCCCGTTGCAGTTCGGCCCGTAAACCTTGGGGTGATGGGGTCACGATGAGTGTCGATTCGCCCGGTTGAGCCACCGTTTCCGCTTCAACGTAAGCCGGCAAGGTACGGACGGTCGATGGACGCACGAGACCCGCGTCGGTTGCGATCATCGTCAGCGGACCGATTCCAACAATGGCGATGACACCGACCGTCAGTGGAGCGAGAATCCCCGACAACGACCGAAGCGAACAGAGTGTGATGGCCGTCCCCACCAGGAGTCCAAACCACACGACGTCATACAGGGGCCCGGGGAATAGTCCGATTGCCTGACCGCCCACCGTTGCGAGCGGAACAGTGCCGATTGCGGCCCAGATTATGAGCGCAGCGCCTCCCACGATGAGGACACTGCCAACTCGAGGATTGTCGGCGACGATGACCGAAAAAACAGTCAGTACGACTCCCGTAACAACAACCACAAATGCGACCAACGTCGAAATTTCCGGACCAACAAAAGGAAGCGAAGGATTGCCCGGCCATAGTGTCAATGACGCGAGGCCGTGCGGTGCGTCAGTCGGAAACGGGAGCCCGCGATCCGCGAAATACGCCACGGGATTGCTCGCCGCAGCGATGAGTCGTGGCCACTCGAACGCGATGGCCGGAACTAACGTGACGAGGACGGTCGGGCTTCCCGTGACAGCGCGAACGATGACCGCCAGGAGGATGACCGGCGCGAGAGCGGGCACCGCGGTCCACACGATGGCCGCGGTAATGGACGCCCAACCGAGGGACACGATGCTTTTCCCCGATACCGCTCGCGCAAAAAAGGGCAACGCGATGTGCGCCAGCACCGCGGTGATTCGGCCTTCCGCTATCGCAATGTGAAGGGTGGGCAACAATGCCCAGCCAGCGCCGACAACGAACGCCGCCCGCGAATTCGAGGTGAGAGCCCCCGCACCAACAAATCCCGCCACGAACGAGAGGGGTACGGCGAGCACAAACAGCGAAACAACGACAAGATTGGGATTCCACCAGGTCAGCGACCCCAACAAACCCATGAGTGCCGCAAAACCGTCCGGTGCACCCGAAATACCGCCTGCAACATCGCTCCACGTCGCCCCGATCGCCGATGTCGTTTCCGACAACGTTGCGGGCATGGGCAACAGGGCTCCGCCCAACAGCGCGGTTGCTCCGACGAACTTCGCATAAAGACCGAGGCCAACCACCGCAGCCAAGCCAGTAAGCCACAGCCCAATTGATCCAAAAGTTGCTCGAGGTGTGTCGTCGCGTGATTCGATAATCGCGCGGCGGGCATCGCGTTCGATTCCTTGCCTGTGACGGTATTCGGAAATCGAGATGAACAAGCGCGATCCGTCGAACTGGTTGGTCCGAATGGAACGAAGTGCGCGATGCGCCTTGCCCACCGCTCCGATATCGAACACGCCCGCCACTGTTCCGCGCCACTCGGCGAATGGGTTTGTTCGCTTTTGAATAAAACGGCCGAGTCCGCGAACGAACGCCCCGGTGGCGAGCGCAAGCGCAACGAAGGGTCGTGCGACGGGGGTTCCATAGACCAACACGCGGTGCGCCCGCGAACGAGCTTCCTCAACAACGATGCGGGCATCAGTCACGTTTCCGGCCAACGCCTCGAATGAGGTGACCGCCGTTTCGATCACCGCACTGGGAACGATTTCCACGAGCCACCCCGCGCATCGGGCCCGATAGCAAAAGTCGAGTGCTCCGTCGACCGCAGGAAGCGCCGGGTCAAAGCCACCCAACGCCGTCCACACGACTCGGCGAACGAGCATCCCCGCTTCACCGACAGCGAGAACATCGCTCGTCCGGTCATATTGAGCTTGGTCGAGTTCACGCTCCGCGAGATGAATCGCGAATCCACTTCGCGTCATCGACTCACCAATTTCGCGAATCGTTGCGGGGTTTGCCGCGTCCATTTGTTTCGGTCCGACAACGCCGACAGAAGGGGAGGTGTCGAGAAGAGATGCCAAAGATGCGAATGCACCCGGGCGGACGCGCGTGTCGTCCCGCAAAATCCACACCGTCTCGGCTGAGGATTCAGCAAGTGCACGATCGACGGCGTGTGACAACGACAGCGTCGGTGACGCATCTGCGACCGCAATTCCCTTGAGGCTTAATGTGTCACCCGTCAGGTTGACGACGGTCACCGCGTCAGAAAGATTGTCAGCCGCCAGCGCCGCGAGTGTGTCCGAGAGTCGTTCGGGGTGCCGTCGAGCAACGACGACAATCGCGAGGGAGTCGCGAATCACCGAATCGGCTCTCTAATCCCTTAGGCGCGGCGACGATACTTGCGACGCTCGCGCTCGGACAGGCCACCCCAAATACCAAATCGCTCGTCGTTGGCGAGCGCGTATTCGAGGCATTCCGTCTTAACCGGGCACTCAGCGCAGATTCGTTTGGCGTCGCGAGTCGAGCCACCCTTTTCGGGGAAAAATGCTTCCGGGTCAGTCTGGGTGCAGAGTGAATCGGCTTGCCATGCGAGCGGGTTGTCGTCACCGACGGCGTTGCCGGTTCCGACCACTCCGAGACGGAGAGGATCGATTGACCAGTCCCCGGGGACGTCATTGCGGTATTCAGTCATGACGAGAATTCCTCCAGTTGTGTCAGTGTTCACCTAATTACACCGTTGTTATTCCGAATAGTCAAGTCGCAGTTTTGTCACTGCCCATCCGGGCGGTAGGCGATGAAGACGTGACCATCACCAGCGAGTTCCGCAAGACGCTCGCCCGCTTCAATAAAGACGGCGGAACCGCGATGAACAACCAGATCTGTGCCCGCTCGAAGAGTCACTGAGCCTTCTGCCACAACGGCTATCGCTGGACCGGAAATGGAAACCAGTGCTTCCCCATCCACTGCGGCCTCGACCACCGCAAACTCCGAACCTCGCGGTTCAAATGTCCGAACGGGACCAACAACGGTCGGTGCCAGTCGTGGTTCGAGCAATTCGGAGTCATCGAGAACGGTCAGAAATTCCGGAATGTCAATGTGTTTCGCGGTCAAACCACCCCGAAGGACATTGTCGCTCGTTGCCATCACTTCGATTCCCAACCCCGAGAGGTAGGCATGGACGTTGCCCGCCGGCAGAAACAGTGCGTCACCTGGTTGAAGAGTGACGTGATTGAGCAGCAATGACACGGCGATGCCGGGGTCCCGCGGGAAATGCTCCGAAAGTTCGCGCGCGACGACAATTGCATCGTCCAGATAATCAACACCGGTTGCGTCGATACCCGCGGTCAGCGCCGAAACAAGGGCGTCAACCTCCGTGTCTTTCGTCAACAACCAATCGACGGTGGCGCGGATACCGTTCGCTACTCGTTCCTCAAACATTGCCGAACCGGGAACCTCGGCGCGAACAAGAGCTGAGACAATTGCCTCTCGTTCGGAAGCCGGTCTGAACCCGCACAGTGCCGAAAACTCCGACAGGGCGATGATGAGTTCCGGTTTGTGATTCGCGTCGCGATAGTTGCGTTCGGGCGAATCGAGGGGAATGCCCGCCTGGTTTTCGAGGTCGAACCCGTGGCGTGCCTGTTCAACGGTGGGATGGGCCTGAATAGACAACGGCGACTCGGCCGCCAAAATTTTGACAAGAAACGGCAACGACGTTCCGCCAAACCGATCCCGATGACTGGTGCCCCATTTGTCGAGGGCCTCCCCGGTTGACAGCAAACGCGCTGGATTTGACGGGTGATCACCGAACCACAATTCGGCCTCCGGTTGACCGGATGGCGTCGTTCCGAGGAAGTTCGCAATGGCGGTCGTCGAACCCCACGAATAGTCGCGCGGAGTATTGACAATTTCAAACACTGTGACACCTCCACGTCGCTCACTAGGCTAGTCTCTCGTGCCCGCAATTCTTGGAAGCAAGACCGTCATGGTCGTGATTTTGACCGTGCTGTTTGCGGGCGACCTCGTTCGATATTCACTCTCGGTGCCCGTGTGGGTGGCCATCGTCCTCACAGGAACGGTGTGGGCAATTGCGGTCCTGTGGACGAACCACGTCAATTGGCGCCAGCTCCCCGTTCCGTTCATCGCTGTGCTCGCCTGGTGGGTGGTGTCACCGTTGTGGTCACCGTATGCGGCGAATTCTGCGCTGATGCTTGTCCCCGCCGTCATCACGGTTCTCATTGGTTGGGCCCTCGTCGTCGCGGCACCGATCGACGAGCTGGTGCGTCGGATCGCACTTACTCTTCGCATCGTGCTCGCTGGCTCGGTACTGTTCGAGATCGCGGTTGCCATTTACGGGCACCCCGTCTACCCCGTGGGAACCGACGTGACCGCGAGCACCCCCATCGAGGTGGCATGGAGTCGGGCACTGTTCTTCACCCCCGGTGCGCGAATTCAAGGTTTAGTCGGCAATGCCAACATCCTCGGAATGCTCGCTCTCATCCTCGGCATCATCGCGGTCTGGAGACTGTACGTCGCTCGAAACTGGCGAAATCTTTCGGCTGTCGACGTTGTGCTCTCTATTGCACTCATCAGCCGAACAAATTCAGCGACGGTGACTGTGGCAATACTGGGGATTGCTGTCGTGGTCACCATCACCGCACTCGCGCGTCGGTCTGGTCTGTGGTGGCGAATCGGAATGTGGGGAGCCGTTCTTGCCGTCCTCGGCGCAATCGTCCTCACCGTCGCTCGGTGGTCGGACGTCTCCGCACTCCTCGGAAAATCACCGGACCTGACCCATCGATTCGATATTTGGGCGGCCGTCGTCACTCGTATCGCCGACCAACCCGTCATTGGTCACGGATTTGTCGGGTGGTGGCCAAGCTGGGACCCGTGGTTCGCCATCCATTCCATCGACGGCGTCCCCATGCTGGAGGCTCACAACGTCTGGCTCGATCTCATGATGCAGACCGGAATCGTCGGCGTAATGCTGTTCGCGATAGCGATCGGCTACCTGTTGTGGTTCCTCTGGCGCGAGTCTTATCGCTCGCCCCGATCGGATGCCACCGTCCCGTTTGTCGTGCTCGTCGCGTTGGCGATTCAAAGTTTGACCGAAAGCAGAATTCTGATCGAATGGGGACTCGCGGTCCTCGTGATTTGCGCTGTCGAGGTTACCCGAATTCGAAAAGGTTCTATTTCGCGACGGTAATTGACCCACGCTGGAAGGATTGCGACCAGCGTGACGACGATGACTTTGCCTTACCGTCCGGCCAGCCGTGAACTCCTCGCGCGCCTTTTCGAGCACGGTACTGATCCCAGACTGGATTGGGCAACGCAAACGCACCCGCGCTGCCCCGGATGATGACGCCACCGGTGAAGGCCTGTTTGGAACCATCGAAACCGTCTTTGCCCGCGTAGGCGGTCACGTCCTCGACCGGTGCCCCGAGGTATCCGGCCAAACCTCCGGCATCTTTGAGCGCCTTGAGTGTGTTTGTCGGAATCAGGATTCCCCTCGCCGTTCCGACCTTCACAACGCGACCAGCGGAATATAGTTGCGATACCGTTGCGCCATTTCGATCCGGTTCGGCGAGTGGCCACCCAACAGTGGAGACTCCTCCGACGTCGGCGAGCGCCGCTGCGAGCGTGTCGGAAACCATGTAAGCGGTTCCGTTCTTTTCGTACACCGTTCCGTTTTCGAACTCCTGAATGCGGCCACTCCCGAATGAACCGAAGGTTTGCGTTTCGGCGTCACTCAGCGGCAATCCCCACGGACTGTTGATGCCTCCGTTCGCCTGAAGGTACTCGGCGATCGCGCCGTCCAGAACTCGGAAGGCCCCCGTCGGGTCGGAAATGACATATCCGCCCTCGAAGTTTTGTGCACAGACGCCGCTGTGGCAGGACGCGTCACTGGTTGGCCATCCGAGAGCTCCCGCGGGTCCTCCGGCGACACTGTAATAGGTCGACACATCGTTCAGGACGATAAACGTGGCGCCGTCCGGGTTTCGATAGACATAACCGTTATCGAACTTTTGCCGCGCACCGTCTCCGTTGGAACCACCGTCTACGTTCTCGGCACTTCGGTTGATGGGGCCGAGGATGCCATCCACGGAACCGGCAGATTTATACTCAGCCGCAATCGCTCCCGTGGCATATTTGGTTCCCGCGATGATGTTCCACGTTGCAATTGCGCTGTCGTATTCGGCGTAACACGAGTTAGCGGTCGAGGTGCAACTCGAATCGTCGACGAGTGCGCCCCACGAGTCCGTCACACTGTTGTCGAGGTCTGCGACGTCGGACTCAAGATTTGCGGCCGCATTGAACCAGTACTGGTAGTACTCCCAGAAGTTACTGTTTCCGTAACTCGAGCAACTGTTTCCCGAACCCCCAAGATTCGCGAGCGCCGCGTCGTTGGGGGTATAGGGAGTGTAAATATACAAAGCATGAGTCCCGAGGCTCCTAATTTTGACGCTTCGCGTGCCACAGTCGACGTTGGGGTGGTACAAGACGGCCGACTTTTGCCCGACGGGCTTCGAGTTATAGAAGCTACTGGCGGGTTCGGTGTAGCGCACGAGTTGTGACCCAGCCGAATACACCTGATTGTAAAAACCAAAATATTTCGCCGAGCACGGTGCGGTGTCGGGGCAGGCGTAACCCATGGCAATTTTCAGTTTGTCGGTGGTGGGGTTCGAGTTCGTGATGAGTCCCTGCTCTTTTTGGAGGGTGACGAGAAGTACTTTCGCACTGATGTGGCAAGACTTTTGGACCTTGTAAATGATTTCGGCCGCCGTTTCGTTGTCAGCACCTGAATATCGATCGCAGAGCGGGTCTGCGCCGTTCCCGAGAACGGAGGTCGCCTCACGAGTGAAGGTGTCCTGGGTAAACACTGACAAACACTTATTGAGATCGCCACACCGTGGAACTTTTTTTGTCAAGAATGCCTGGATTTCGTCAACGGACATGGCGCTGTCGTCGAAAAACTGAGAGTCGGTAATGATGTTGCCCGGCTCAAAATCATCGCCAGAGAGCGTGAGGGCCTGGGCGGAAACGGGGACGACAAGTGCCGCGACGACCGTAACGGTCGCAACAATCACCGCGCTCATCCGTTTCCACAATGCGGGCACGCCTCAAACCCCCTTACAAAGGTGTAATTCAAGTGTAAAGGAGTGTTTCACGTTCTATCGGGAAGCAGCGAAACCTTCGACGAAATTTGTCCGTTGGCTAGCATGGAGTCCGTGAGCGCATCAAAGAACTCCAATCGCGTCGGAATCGTGACCGTATCGTTTCGGTCTCGCGACGCGGTCCTCGAGCTTCTTGCCTCGATCCCCGGAGCGGCGACCTGCCCCGTAGAGGTCATTGTCGTAGACAACGTTCCCGGTGGCGATGCCGAATTGGCCGTATCTCTTGCGGGAACCGACGCCCGAATCGTCTCGCGTCCAGACAATCCTGGTTACGGTGGCGGCGTTAATGCGGGCGTTTCCGCCCTGCGGGCGGACACTAATTGGGTCTTCGTCGTCAACCCCGATGTCACGCTCGATGCCGGCGCACTGGACGAACTAATCCGCGTCGGGTTGACCGACCCAGCAATTGGGTCTCTCGGTCCGCGGATTCGCGACAATGGCGGTGAGGTCTACCCCTCGGCTCGCGCGATTCCCTCGCTCAGACTCGGCGTTGGGCACGCACTGTTAGGCGACCTGGCGCCGACCAACCCGTGGACGCGCCGGTACCACCAGTTCTCGGACTACGACACGCAACGCGATGCGGGCTGGTTGAGCGGCGCATGTGTGCTTATTCGTCGCGATGCGTTTGATTCAATCGGCGGTTTCGACGATGACTTCTTCATGTATTTCGAGGATGTCGACCTCGGTTATCGATTAGCGCGCAACGGATGGCGAAATGTTTTCGTGCCGTCGGCAACGGTCGAGCACGAGGGTGGGCACTCGACTCGAAACCACTCCACCGCGATGATTCAGGCTCACCACGCCAGCGCGCGTCGGTGGATCGGAAAACGTTATTCCGGCCTGGCGTGGTTGCCCGTGCGCGTCGTCGTGGTCGCCGGACTTTGCTTACGTCAAGTTCTCGTCTCGCGGCGTTAGCGGCCGAGAAGGCTCAACAGGTACGAGCCGTAGCCGCTCTTCTCGAGCGGCGCTGCAATAGCCGCGAGTTGGTCAGAGGTAATCCATCCTTTACGCCACGCGATTTCCTCTGGGCACGCAATCTTTGCGCCAGTACGGCGTTCGACGGCACGCACGTATTCGGACGCGTCCATCATTGAATCAACCGTTCCCGTGTCAAACCACATCGTTCCCGCGTCGAGAACGCTGACGCGGAGTCTGCTCTCGCGCATGTAGTGCTCGCTCACCGAAGTAATTTCCAGTTCACCACGAGCGCTCGGGGTGATTCCCTTGGCGACCTCGACGACATCCGATCCGTAAAAGTAAACGCCAGGGATTGCGAATCGAGATTTGGGCACCGCTGGCTTTTCCTCGATCGAGAGGGCCGTGCCGTTTTCGTCGAACTCGATGACACCGTAGCGCTCGGGATCGGTGACGGGATAGGCAAAGATGTGCCCGCCCTCAAAGTTGGTGATGTCGGGGAGGGCGTTTTCGAAACCCGAACCATGGAAAATGTTGTCACCGAGAGCGAGAGCGACGGAGTCTCCGGCGGTGAAGTTCTCGCCGATAATGAAGGCTTGCGCGAGTCCGTCTGGGCTCGGCTGGACGGCAAATTCATTCCGCATTCCCCACGCCGAGCCGTCCCCCAAAAGCGCGCGGAAAAGATCGGCGTGTTCCGGCGCGGTGATGATGAGGACGTCACGAATTCCCGCCGTCATCAGCGTCGACAGCGGGTAGTACACCATCGGCTTGTCGTAAATCGGAATCAGTTGCTTTGAATTGCCGAGAGTGATCGGCCACAGTCGAGAGCCCGTCCCGCCCGCAAGAATGATGCCTTTCATCAGCCCTCCCAGATTGGCAGCGTTCCCGCCGCGAGTAAGTTCGCGAGGCTCGGGGCCTCGGCGTCTTTTTCGGAAAATGTCAGCTCGAGATTGTCGGGAAACGTCAAACCGATTTCGGGGTCCATCGGATTGATCCCGTGTTCACGGTCGGGACGATAAATGTCCGTGACCAGATACGACACCGCGGTACCGTCCTCGAGTGCGACAAAGGCGTGCCCAAGACCCGGTTCGTGCAGGATCGCGTCGTGCGTGCTGCTGTCAAGAATTACGCTGTCCCACTGCCCGAAGGTCGGCGAACCAACCCGAATGTCGACGACAAAATCGATGATGGACCCGGTCATGGGCGTGACATATTTTGCTTGCCCAGGAGGTACGTCGGCGAAATGAATTCCGCGAACGACGCCACGAGACGACCGCGAAATATTCGATTGAACGGGAACGAATGTGAAGCCCGTTGCCGCCTCGATCTGGTCCGTCCGGAACCATTCGGCGAACGATCCACGAGCGTCGCTGAAGATCGTCGGTTTGATGCGCCACGCGCCGGCGATGCTCAATGGTTTAATGTCCACGTAAGCAATCGTAGCGAGGGGCGGGTGGCCGATGGACAGCGCTACGGTTGTGCTCGATCAGGTTGTTGCCCCCGTACCCGGCGGAATCGGCCGCTACGCCCTCAACCTGGTCAGAGCGTTGTCGTCCCGAGACGATGCCCCCGCTCGTTTACTGGGATATGTTCCAAAGGTTCCACGCGAGAAGATTCGTTACCTCGAGGGTCTCATTCCGTTGTTGGACGGCATTGAGCAATCACCGTTCCCCCGAACCGTCCTTGCGCGCGCATGGGAAAAAGGCATCGCCGTTCCCACGAGAAGTCTCAGTTATTCGCCGAGTCTGTTCGCACCTCTTGCCACCCATGGGCGGCACATCGTCACGATTCACGACACCGTCCCGTGGACTCACCCTGAAACACTCACTGGACACGGCGCCGCGTGGCATCGAGCCATGGGTGAACGCGCCGAGCGCTTCGCGGACATCATTGTGGTCCCGACGGAAGCGGTTGCCGATGCGCTGTCGTCCGTTCTAGCACTGGGCGACCGGGTTCGCGTCATCGGAGGTGCGCCCTCGCTCGATCTGGTCGTCCCGGTGGATTCGGGACTCCGTCGACTGGCGCTCAATGTCCCGGAACACTACATCGCATTCGTCGGGACATTAGAACCCCGAAAAGGACTTGAGCAGCTCTTGACCGCTCTCGCGTCGATTCCCGAACTACCTCTGGTCATCATCGGGCCAACAGGATGGGGCGGGGTCACGGTCGATGCACTGGTGAAGCGAACGGGCATCGCCCCCAATCGCGTTCACGCGCTCGGTCGACTTAATGACGCCGACCTCGCGTCCGTGTTGTCCGCATCGCGTGCGCTCGTTGTCCCGTCGATCGATGAAGGATTTGGTTTGCCGGTCCTCGAGGCGATGTCCCTCGGAGTCCCCGTCATTCACTCAACGGCTGCGGCTCTCGTCGAAGTTGCGGGAGCATCCGGACTCGCAGTCGACGTTCACCGCGTCAACGGCACAATCGACCTCGCCGAAGCCTTGACGGGATTATCCGACGAGAAACTCGTTCGCGATTTGGCCTCTCGAGGCAAGGCGCGCGCAGCTGCATTTTCGTGGGACGACAGCGCGGCGCGTCTCGCTCGCGTGTTCACCGAATTGGCTTAGACGAGCCAGACGGCCCGGTGCGCGTCGAGACACGCTGACCACGTGAATGACGCGGCGCGAATGATTGCGGCGTCGGACAAGGTGCGTCGCCGAGCGGGTTTGGCCAACAGATCAGAGAGCGCCGAACCAATTGCCGTCGACGTCGTGTCGGTGTACTCGACCGCGTCACCGCCGACTTCGGGCAACGACAGGGATCGTGTCGTCAACACTGCGGCCCCACAGGACATCGCTTCCAGGACGGGTAATCCGAAACCTTCACCTTCGCTCGGGTAAGCGACAATTTCCGCGCCACCGAGAAATGCGGAGAGCTGGTCGATGGGCACATACCCGAGGTGACGCACGTCGAATCCGCCTTGGATGGCACGTTCAATTGCGCCCGCGACCGCGTTGTCCCAGCCGGACGCACCGGCAAGGAGGAGGCTGGGCCGTGGCGACAGGGTGCTCGTCGCATGACAAAAGCCCTCAATCAGCGGAACCACGTTTTTGCGCGGTTCGATTGTGCCGAGGAAGGCCACCCACGACTTGACCCCGACGTTCGCTGTGAATTGGGAGACCGCGGCGGCACTTGGCGGCCGAAACGTTTCGCAATCGACTCCATGAGGTGCAACCGCAATGTGTCGTGCATCCGCATGCGCCACCCGCTCAAATTCACGCCCCGTCGCTGCCGATGGCACGATGACCTCGAGTCCCATCCTGGCCGAGGCCAAAATCCAACCCCTGAAAAAGAACCGTTTGAGGGTCGAATGGCGATCGGGGTGCGACCAGAACGTGAGGTCGTGAACCGTCACGACGCGACGTCGGGAAGTCACCAGTGGGAACGTGTAATGCGGAGAATGAATCACCGTCGCGCCCAGTCGTCGCGCGAGCAGGGGTAAACCGATTTGCTCCCACACAAAACGTAAGGGCGTGATGCTCACAATCGAAGGGGCAACGACGAGATCACAATTCATCGCTGCGAAAACGGACTCGTCACGCGGTTGGCATACGACGACAAGCGGAATTCCGGCAAGGACCGACTCGCGTGCCAATTCCTCGACGTACCGACCGACCCCTCCGCGCTGAGCGCTAATGGCGGTCGCGTCTAACAGAACGAGCGGTTCCGCTGACGCTTTCTTCACCCGCTCAGCCTATTGCCGCACTACGCTGGAAGAACGAAAGGGAGTTTCATGCGCATTGTTGTCACCGGCGGAGCGGGTTTTATTGGTTCGAATTTTGTCCGCCACCTCTTGGCCGATCACTATGAAGGGCTCGAAGGATCAACCGTCGTTGTGTTCGATGCGCTTACCTATTCGGGCACGCTGACAAACCTCACGGAATGTCTCGACAACCCCCGATTTTCCTTTGTTCACGGCGATATTCGAGACCGGTCTGCCGTTACCGGTGCGCTGGCGAGCGCCGATTACGTCGTTCACTTCGCGGCAGAATCTCATGTCGACCGTTCGGTGAAAGATTCCGCAATCTTCCTCGACACCAACGTTGTCGGCACGAGTGTGCTGCTCGACGTTTCGCGAGAAATCGGCATTACCCGTTTCCTCCATGTTTCGACCGATGAAGTGTATGGAACGATTTCCAACGGGTCGTGGGATGAACAAGAACCGCTGCTTCCGAACTCGCCGTATGCCGCGAGCAAGGCGGGCAGTGACCTGATTGTGCGGGCCTATCATCAGACCCACCACCTCGACACCGTCACCACTCGATGCTCGAACAACTACGGCTCACACCAGTTTCCCGAGAAGGTTATTCCGCTCTTCGTGACAAACCTGATTGACGGACTCACTGTTCCGCTCTATGGCGACGGATTGAACGTTCGGGACTGGCTCCACGTCGATGACCATTGCCGAGGAATCGCGCTCGCGTTGGTGAAGGGGCGTTCCGGCGAGATTTACAACATCGGCGGCGGAACAGAATTGACGAACAAGGCACTGACGGAACTCTTGCTTGAGGCGACGGGAACAGACTGGTCCCGGGTCACCCACGTCGAGGACCGAAAAGGGCACGATCTTCGCTACAGCGTGGACATTTCCAAGGCGACTGCGGAACTCGGATACGTGCCGCTGGTCGATTTCACCGAAGGACTTCACGACACGGTCGAGTGGTTCCGCACACATCGTGAGTGGTGGGAGCCGCTCAAGGAACGAGCGTCCCTCGCGTGACCGCACCGATTTTGGTGACTGGTGGGGGTGGGATGCTCGCCCACGCCTTGGGGAACCTCTTCGGCGACGAGGTGGAACTGGCTACGCGGGACCAACTGGACATCACGGATTCGGCGGCGGTGGCCGACGCTGTACTAGGGCGAACCGCGGTGATTAATACCGCGGCGCTCACTGCAGTCGATTACGCCGAGGGCGATGAAGAGCGGGCGTGGGTCATAAATGTGGATGGCGCCGCCAATGTCGCGCGGGCCTGCGCTGATGAAGGCGCCCGCATGATTCACCTGTCGACCGACTATGTATTTGACGGACGGGCAACATCCCCGTATGCCGAAGACGCACCTCGAAACCCGCAGTCGGCTTATGGACGAAGCAAAAAGGCGGGCGAAGACGCGGTCCGTACCGCGTCGTCGAATGGCGCAATGATTGTGCGAACCGCGTGGCTCTACGGTGCGCTCGGATCGAGTTTTGTGGCGACCATGTTGGCCAAGGCTCGGGCGGGCGACGCGGTCAACGTTGTCACCGATCAGGTCGGGCAACCGACCTGGACCGCCGATGTCGCTGAGCGGATTCGCCATCTTCTTGACGCTCCTCCTGGGGTGTACCACGCGACGAATTCTGGCTCGTGCTCGTGGTGGGACCTCGCGGTAGCCATCTACGACTCCGTCGGTGCGCCGACAACTCTCGTCGGACAAACGACGTCGGATGAATTTCAGCGGCCCGCGCCGCGGCCCGCGTATTCGGTCCTCGCCGATGGCGCACCGGAATTACTGGGAATTCCCCCGATGCGACCGTGGCGAGACGCACTAGCCGAGGCGCTTCGCGTCGACTTCGACGTTTAGCGAGTTGCTATGGTTGAGGCGTCGGGGACGGAGTCGCCGGCGGCGGGAATACCGCTTCCCGAACGATTTGGTGAGAAAGTTTGAAGTCGGGGTGCAGGAAGTCGAAATCGGGCGGAACCAATTCCGCGCGGCGCATCGGCAACTTTCGGGCCTTCGCCCCAAGGTCGACCATGACACCGACCATTGATTGCGGCAGATCCGTGTAAATGAGCGCCTTACCCGCGGTGGCAAGTTCCTGGAATTTCGACAGGACCGTGGTGGGTTTGACCTGTCGCAAAATTGCCTCTTCTAGCTGACGCTGTCGCCCCATTCGGTCAAAGTCATTGCTATCGCACCGCGTACGCGCATACATGAGCGCACGCCTTCCGTTGAGGTGCGTCGGGCCCGCGGCGAACGTGTAGGTGATGGGTTCGCCAACGACACAGACGTTGACAGGAGCTTTGATATCAATATCAACACCACCGAGCGCGTCGATAAGTTCGAGGAATCCGCGCATGTCAACCAACACGTAAAACTGCACAGTGAGTCCGGTGACCGCTTCAACCGAGTCCCGCATCGCCTCGACACCAGGGGTCGAGCCTTGTGCGACGGCTTCAGGATAGAGCTCTGGGTGTTTTTCCGCGTAGTCGTAGATGTAGGCAAACAGACAGTCGTCACCACAATTGAAGCCGCTCGGCCACGGGGTTTTCATCGGCGAGCCGCTCACAAACGGGGCGTTATACAGGTTCCGCGGAATTCCGACGACGGCGATTTGACCGGACGACGCATCGACGGTCACGAGGCTCACCGAGTCGGGGCGAAGTCCGATGCGGTCTGAGCCAGCATCACCGCCCAGCAACATAAACGTGTACTTACCGTCGATTGGCGCAACGGTCGGGGCATCAGCAAAGATTCCCGAAATCGTTGTGCGCGTTACGCCAGCGAGGTACGAGCCGTAGGCCGCCGCGCCGGCCGGAAAGACCATGGCGATCACCGCGAGCAGCGCCACCCAGACTCGCGTGCGCCCAGGCACGTGGACGAAGCGAACCAGGCGGAAGGTGTCGAACGCCGCGACGAAACTAATGATTGCGAGAATAATGAGGAGCCCCTGAAGCAGGATGAGACCCCAGAACGACACCCAGAAGGACAGCGTTGCGCCGCCGGCGACGAGGTAAGAAACCAGCGTGACAATACCCGTTGAGAAAATGATGAACCACGTGGTGAACAGAATTCGTCCGAGAAAACGATTTCCCGCCAACAGTTGTGCTGAGCCCGGAATGATCAACGAGCAGACGATGAGCCACCACGCTCGGCGTCCCATGACGGCCGGGTCGCGTACGTCAGGGTTTCGAATCGGCGATGTCAGGCTCACGACAGAGATTCTTTGAGTGCGGTGTTCTTGTCGGCCACCGCCGAGGTTAGGGATTCGGCATACTCATCCAGTTTCGCGGCGAGTGCCACATCCGTAATGGCGAGCATTCGAAGCGCCAAAAGCGCCGCATTTGTCGCGTTTCCGATCGCTACGGTTGCAACCGGAATTCCACTGGGCATCTGAACAATGGACAGCAACGAGTCAAGGCCGTCCAACGCGGGAAGAGCGACGGGAACACCGATAACCGGAAGTGTCGTGACCGAGGCGAGCATTCCCGGAAGGTGGGCGGCTCCGCCAGCCCCGGCAATGATGACCGAGACGCCTCCGGAACGAGCATTTTTGCCCCATTCGATCATCGCGTCGGGAGTCCGATGCGCGCTCAGAACCTCAACTTCCGATTCCACCCCAAACTGGTCCAAAACGTCCTTTGCCGCGCTCATCGTTGACCAATCCGAGTCGGATCCCATGACGATGGCGACGAGTGGCGTACTCACTCCTCCATGCTAAATGTCGGCACTAAAGATTCCCGCCACGGCGCGCGCCCGCGACGCGGTGTCCGCCGCATCGTTTCCCGTCGCTGTGACGTGACCCATCTTTCGCCCCTCACGAGCGTCCTTGCCGTAGTTATGAACCTTGACGTCGCTCAAAGGGTCCAGGCGCGCGTATCGCTCCGTATCCATCGCGCCGAAAACGTTCACCATGACCGCCCAGGGGTGTCGCGATTCGGTCGACCCCAAAGGCACATTCGTGATGGCCCGAAGGTGTTGTTCGAATTGTGAGGTGATGCTTCCCTCGATCGTGACGTGACCCGAGTTGTGCGGTCGCATCGCGAGTTCGTTGATAAGCAACCGGCCGTCGCGCGTCTCAAACAGTTCGATCGCGAGTACCCCCGTCACGCCCAGACCGTGAGCGATGGCGTGCCCAAGTTCGGCGGCACGCTCGGAGATCGGTGTGCCGGACACGGGAGCGGGAAGTGTGACCTCGGCGCACACGCCATTCACCTGAGTTGTTTCGACAACGGGCCACGTCGCGATGTCTCCGTTTGGTCGGCGTGCAACGAGCTGCGCGAGCTCGCGGGAAAACTCGACGAGTTCCTCCATTAGAACGGGCCCCGCGTCGAGCCACTCGGCAACCTCGGCGGGGTCCGATATGACGGCGACCCCTTTGCCGTCATAGCCACCGCGCGGGAGTTTGGCGACGGCTCGTCCGCCGTGGGACGACAGAAACTCGGTGACATCGTCGGGGGAAAGCGCGACGGCCCAATTGGGAACGGGATGGCCGAGTTCGGTCAGTCGCTGACGCATGACGATTTTGTCCTGGGCCACAGCGAGTGGAGCGGATCCCGGGTGAACAGCGATTCCAGAATTCTCAAGTTCGCGGATGATGTCGGTTGGGACGTGCTCGTGGTCGAAGGTAATGACATCAACGTCGCGTGCAAATTTCATGACGGTGTCGAGGTCGTGATAATCACCAACCGACGTCGCACGGTCTCGTGCAGAGGAATTGTCGGACTCCGCGAGCACCCGTAATTCGAGCCCCAACTCAACAGCGGGGCCAATCATCATGCGAGCGAGTTGTCCACCGCCAATGACTCCGACGACCGTCACGGCACTCCTTTACTCGGGTTTAGTGGACGGGTTCAGCCTACCGAACGGCCTTCGTCATCCCTCGAGCCGCACGTGAGTGACATCCCCGGCGACCAGCTCGACGTGCCCGGTCGACGTGTCAACGAGAAGCGACCCGGATTCGCCGAGACCTACGGCTCGACCGTTGGTGGTCGTCCCGTCGGGCAGCTCAACGATGACACGTCGACCAATCGTGTCGATGGATTCCGTGAGTGATTCCAGCGTTGCGGGGTCATCGAGTTTCGCGGCCAACATGAGCACCGCATCGGCAATGTGCGCCACGATGTCGATCACTTCCCCCGAGTGGCCTTCGCCGTGGAGCGACGTTGCTGTGCCTTCCGGTAAATCGTCTGGTGCTCGGTGCACATTTATTCCAATTCCGATTCCCAGTCGATCGTCGTCAAAGGACTCAACGAGGATTCCCGCGACCTTGCGCCCGCCGATCAAGACGTCGTTAGGCCATTTAACGCTCGGTGCCGTCAATCCTGGGTTCAGTTCAATGAGAGCACGTACCACTCCCGCAGCGGTGACGAGGGGCAATCGCGTCAGGAACCGTGGCGAACCAAGCCGCGAGCGGGATACCACAATCGTCATTGCAACGCCGTCGCCCGGCGCCATCGACCACGTTCGGTCGCGTCGACCTCGCCCCGAGTGTTGGTTGAGTGTGGCGATGACATCACCGTGCCCGAAGTCATCGGCCCGAGCAGCCCGGTTCGTCGAATCGACTTCGTCGAACCAGTGAATGGTCGCGGTCACTGTCGAAGCGAATTAACCCAGTCGAGACCCGCGATGGGCTTTCGTGGAATCAGAATCGAATTCCGCCAGCCGTCGGCGGGGGGTTGCTCGTCAACAGCACCGCCCTCGCGCAGCATTCCTGCGACCACGGCAATCGCGGAGGCGGCAAGGTCCGGTGACGCGTTCCCACCCTCCACGCAAATCTGCGTGAGTGGGTCGACGTCTGATTCAGGTTCGGCCATTAGAGCGGGATGTTCCCATGCTTCTTGGGAGGCATCGTTGCACGCTTAGTTCCGAGTGCCCGCATCGAGCGAATAATCGCAATTCGGGTCATGTGCGGGTAAATAACGTTGTCGATCTCGCCGCGTTCGGCCGCGAGGAACGGACTCGCGACGTTGATCGTGTAGTCGCTCGCAAGTTTCGCCCGCAGAGCGGCGACGTCCTCGCCCTTTTCCTCAGCCTCTTTGATTTCGGCGCGATACAAAATGTTGACGGCTCCCTGGCCACCCATCACCGCAAGTTCCGCGGTGGGCCATGCCATGTTGATGTCCGCGCCAAGATGCTTGGACCCCATGACGATGTACGCGCCGCCGTAGGCCTTTCGCGTGATCACCGTGATGAGGGGCACGGTCGCCTCAGAATACGCATAGAGCAACTTCGCCCCGCGACGAATGACGCCCTGCCACTCTTGGTCGGTTCCGGGAAGGAATCCGGGAACGTCAACCAGAGTGATGATCGGCAGACTGAAGGCGTCACAGAACCGGACAAAGCGTGCGGCCTTTTCGCTCGCTTCGATGTTGAGCGTTCCCGCCATCTCTTTCGGCTGGTTGGCGATAACACCAACGGGCTTGCCTTCGACACGGGCGAAACCGATGATGATGTTCGGTGCAAACAGGGGTTGAACCTCAAGGAACGAATCGTCATCGACGGACCGGGCGATGACGTCCAACATGTCGTATGGCTGATTGGCGCTGTCCGGAATGATCGAGTCAAGTTCTTTGTCAGCCTCGGTCGGCGTCTCGGACACGACGGCGGCGTACTGCGGGTGTTGAGCGAGGTTGTTCTGGGGAAGGTACGCCAACACGGAACGGACGTAATCGAACGCGTCGGGTTCATCACTCGCAAGGTAGTGCGAGACACCGGTTCGCACCGAGTGGGTCTCTGCGCCACCGAGTTCCTCCATGCCGACGTCTTCGCCCGTGACGGCCTTGATGACATCGGGTCCCGTCACGAACATCTGGCTGGTCTTGTCCACCATGACAACGAAGTCGGTGAGTGCGGGCGAATACACAGCGCCACCCGCTGCCGGACCACAAATGATCGAGAACTGCGGGATGACGCCGCTGGATTGCGTGTTGAGGCGGAAGATTTCGCCGTACTTGCCGAGCGCGGTCACACCCTCTTGAATTCGTGCTCCACCAGAGTCGAGAATCCCGATCAGTGGAACCCCCGCTTTGAGCGCGTACTCCATGAGCTTGACAATCTTTGCGCCCGCGGCTTCACCGAGAGAACCGCCGAAAACGCTGAAGTCTTGACTGAAGATGGCGACCTCTCGCCCGTGGATTCGACCGACACCGATGATGACGGCGTCACGATCGGGCCGCTTGCCGGAGTCGCCGAATGAATCACCGCGGGACCGAACGAATTTGTCGATCTCGGTGAACCCTGTGCCGGGGTCGACAAGTTGCATGATGCGAGCCATCGCCGAATTCTTGCCCTTGGCCTTTTGCTTTTCGGCGGCCGCCTTTTGGGCCTCGTCCAGTCGGGCGAGTCGTTGTGCGAAGTCAGCGATTCGAGCAGCCGTCGACGCGGGTTCGGGAGTCGGGGAATTCTTAGTCACAGTCATTACCCTACCGAGCGAGCCCCCTCTCGGCACCTAGCGAACGGGAGTCAGTCCTTCACCAAGGTGACGATCGTCTCGACGTGATGAGTGTGTGGGAACAGGTCGAACGCGCGAAGCCTGGTCGGTCGATACCCCTGTTCGCGGGCGAACGCGATGTCCCGCGACACCGCAACGGGGTCACACGCGACGTAGACGATCTGCGCGGGGGCGAGGCGCCCGAGAGTCGCCATGACGTCGCGACCGGCACCCGATCGGGGCGGATCGAGAACCACCGTTCCCGCCGCGAGGCGCGAACGCTCGCCGGGAGTCGCCCGCTGGTCAAGAGAGCGAAGCCACTTGTCGACGGTCCCGGTTTCCGCAAAGGCGCCAACCCACTCGCTGAGGTTCTCGCCAGCGTGTTCCGTCGCTCGTTCGTCCGATTCCACCGAGGTGACGCGGGTCGACGAACCACCGAGGTCGGCGAGCGCCACCGCAAAAAGTCCGACCCCTCCATACAGGTCGAGGTTGAGCGCGGTGGCGTCGAAGCGGGTCGGGTCGATCGCATCGCGCACCTCGTTTGTGAGGGTGGTTGCGGCTTCACGATGAACCTGCCAGAAACCGTTGTCATCGACGCGGAATTCGCGGTTCCCAACGCGTTCACGAATGACCGTTGGTTTTTTTTCGCCGACGATGAGCCGCGGGTCCCCGATAGACGGTGACAACACGTCAACGGATCCAGACATTCCGTAATTGTCGGAGAGCGGTGCGATGTGGTTGATTCCCTCGGTCGCGAGTGGCAATGACGATACAACGATGATGTCGTGTGAGCGACGGGCGCGAGGTCCGACCTGCCCTTGGTCGTTGACGTGCAGGCGAACCCGTGTGCGCCATCCGAGCCCACCGCGATCATCGTCGCCGGGGAGCGATTCGACCCGGTCAAGAAGCAAGGAAATGGTCGCCTCGTCGAGTTTGCCGAAACGCGCGAGCGAATCCCTCAGGACATCGCGCTTCAGTTCGCGCTGCTGTGGAAGTGCGATGTGACCGAAATCCGCTCCGCCAACACGGGCATGGATCGGCCGGTCGATACTCGCTTCTGCCCAGACGTGCGGGACTCGATGGGGGCTCGCGGTCACGACACGGATTGCGTCGGCACGCCAAAAACTAGCTTTCGAATCATCAGTGACTCGGGCGACGACGGTTTCACCAGGAATGGCGTCGTTGACGAAGACCACACGCCCATCAAGGCGCCCGACAGCGAATCCGCCGTGTGCAATTCCCGTCAACGTCAGTTCGATGTCGGTCCCGATCGATTCACCCATTCGTCCAGCCTACGGTCAGGGTAATGTCGGGCTGTGCGTCTCATACTCGCGTCGACATCCCCCGCCCGCCTCGCCACGTTGCGAGCGGCTGGGGTTGAGCCGCAGACGATTTCCCCCGGCGTCGACGAAGACGCTGTTGTCGCGGCGGCCGGACATCTCGAGCCCGCCGAAATGGTCGAGCTTCTCGCGCGCGCAAAGTCCGAGGCGGTTGCCGACGCCCACGGTGCGACCATCGACGGACTGATCCTCGGGGGCGACTCCGCCTTTGTCATCGACGGAATCATCCACGGGAAGCCGCACGACCCGGCCGTCGCACGCGAACGGTGGTTGACGCAACGCGGCCGCACGGGTGTCCTCTATTCCGGCCACTGGCTCATCGACAATCGCGGCGGGGTCAATCACGGCGGTATCGGAATTGTGACCCACGCCGAAGTTACTTTCGCGGACGTCACGGAATCCGAAATCGACGCGTACATCGCGACCGGGGAACCACTCACGGTTGCGGGGGCGTTCACGATTGATTCGCTCGGTGGGCCGTTCATTCAATCGATCGTCGGCGACCCGCACACGGTCGTCGGGCTGTCCCTGCCGGCACTGCGCAATCTCGTTCGATCGCTCGGAATCGAGTGGACCGACCTCTGGAATCGGTGACCGATACTGACAGAGCGCGCGGCGACCAATAGGCTAAAGGGCATGTCAGCACGCATCACCAAGGTCCTCATCGCTAACCGTGGCGAAATCGCCGTCCGTGTCATCCGCGCCGCCAAAGATGCGGGAATTGCGACCGTCGCGGTCTACGCAAACCAGGACATCAATGCGCAACACGTGAAACTCGCTGATGAAGCCATCAGCCTCGATGGAACGACGAGTGCCGACACCTACCTCGTTATCGCCAAGATTCTGGCGGCCGCCAAGCGCACCGGAGCCAACGCAATCCACCCCGGCTACGGCTTTCTCGCCGAGAACGCCGACTTTGCCCGTGCTGTCGCCGATGCCGGAATCATCTGGATTGGCCCCAGCCCCGAGGCGATTGAACGTCTCGGTGACAAGGTCAGCGCACGTCACGTCGCAGAGAAGGTCGGTGCGCCACTCGCACCAGGAACTCTGAACCCCGTCGGCAACGCTCAAGAGGTTCTCGACTTCGTTGACGTTCACGGGCTGCCCGTTGCCATCAAGGCAGCGTTCGGTGGCGGTGGTCGTGGCCTGAAGGTCGCCCGCACCCGCGAGGAAATTCCTGAATTGTTCGACTCAGCGACCCGCGAGGCGATTGCAGCGTTCGGTCGTGGTGAATGTTTCGTCGAGAAGTACCTCGACAAGCCTCGGCACTTAGAGACACAGTGTCTTGCTGACCACAAGGGCAACGTCGTCGTGGTCTCGACTCGCGACTGTTCGTTGCAGCGTCGCCACCAGAAACTGGTCGAGGAGGCACCAGCGCCGTTCATCACCGATGCGCAGCGCGAGCTGCTCTACAGCGCGTCGAAGAATATTCTTAAAGAGGTTGGCTACGTCGGTGCGGGAACCTGCGAGTTCCTCATCGGTTCCGACGGAACAATCACCTTCCTCGAGGTGAACACCCGCCTCCAGGTCGAACACCCTGTGTCCGAAGAGGTCACCGGACTCGACCTCGTTCGTGAGCAATTCCGCATCGCCGAGGGCGGACTCGTCGATTACCCGGATCCCGTGATCACGGGCCACTCCATCGAGTTCCGCATCAACGGCGAAGACGCCGGAGCAAACTTCCGCCCAACGCCCGGTCCCGTGAAAGCGCTTCGAATCCCGGGCGGTCCTGGCATTCGTGTCGACTCGGGTGTCGTCGCGGGCGACGTGATTTCGGGTTCGTTCGATTCGCTTCTCGCAAAGCTGATTGTCACCGGCACCGACCGCAAAGACGCCCTCGCGAAAGCACGTCGCGCTCTGAGCGAATTCCAGGTCGTCGGCCTGCCGACCGTACTTCCCTTCCACCAACTCGTGGTGAACGACCCCGCGTTCGCTCCCGAAGGGGACACGCCGTTCTCGATCTACACGTCGTGGATCGAAACCGAGTTCAACAACACTGTCGAAGAATACGCGGGCACCATCGGCGCCGGTGAAGCCACCGACACCAGACACGAGGTCGTCGTCGAGGTCGACGGAAAGCGTCTTGCTGTTTCGGTACCCGACTCGCTTTTGCCGACGTCGGCTCGAATCCACAAACCGCTCGCCCCCGTTCGCTCCAAGACCGCTCACACCGGTGGGGGAAGCGGAAGCGATGTGTCATCGCCGATGCAAGCGACAGTCATCAAGGTCGACGTTGCTGCGGGTGATTCCGTCGTCAAGGGTCAAACCGTCGTGGTGCTCGAAGCGATGAAGATGGAGCAGGCCATCGCCGCTCCGCGTGACGGTGTCGTCGCCAAGGTCAGTGCCGAGGTCGGCACGACCGTCAAGGCCGGTTTCGTCCTCTTGTCGCTCGAAAAATCGGAGTAACGCTACCTCGTCAGCAGGTGCATACCCTTTGCGGTGTCGGCGATCCCGCCGGCAAGTGACGGGTACACGCTCCACGACCGCGCGATCTGGTCGACCGTGTGACGGTGTTCCATGGCGAACGACAGGAAATTGATCAGTTCGCTCGCGCGTGGAGCAACGATGACGCCGCCAATGAGGATTCCACTTTCGGGTTGTGCAATGAGCTTGATGAATCCGTCCGTTGTTCCCTGCATTTTGGCGCGGGGGTTGGCGTCGAGATCGAGTTTGTGAACAATCCCATTCACCGCACCCGTTGTCACATCGTTTTCGGTGTACCCAACCGTCGCGATTTCGGGCGAGGTGAAAATGTTCGAACAGACGAGTCTCGTGTCCAAGGGCTTGGCGAAATCACCGAGCGTGTGGAACACCGCCGTTCGACCCTGGTGAGAGGCGACGCTCGCGAGCGGAGGAGCATCCGAACAGTCACCGACGGCATAGATATTGCTTATCGACGTTCGCGCAACCTTGTTGACAAGAATGTGACCCGACTCGGACATTTGCACACCCGCGGTGTCTAGCCCGATTCCCGCTGTGTTCGGAATCGACCCGACGGCGATAAGGCAGTGAGTTCCCTCGATCGTCGAACCATCACCGAGTGTGACGACGACACCGGTTTCCGTCGCGACAACCGATTCGGCGCGGACCTTTGACCGCAAGCTCATGCCACGCCGCGTGAACACGTTTTCGAGCACTTGCGCGGCGTCGCCGTCCTCGCCGGGAAGCACCCGATCACGACTGGACACGAGCGTGACAGTTGACCCGAGGTTCGTGTACGCAGAGGCGAATTCGGCGCCGGTCACTCCGGACCCGATAACAATCAGGTGCTCGGGAACTTCGGTCAGGTTGTACAACTGAGTCCAGGTGAGGATTCGTACGCCGTCCGGCTCGGCCGTGGGCAGCGTTCGTGGTCGCGCCCCGACCGCAACGATGACGGTATCGGCGTCGAAGGAATCGATATCAACGCCGTTTGGACCGGACTGTCGCGCGATCACTCGGTGTGGACCCTCGAGGCGACCTTCACCGTCAATGACCGTCACACCGGCCGCATCGAGCGCCGCCTTCATGTCCTTCGACGTTTCTTTGGCGAGGCGCATGAGTCGCTGATTGACGACCCCCAGGTCAACGCGGACCGCCGGCTTGTGCGATTCGGAAGCCTGGTGGTCGGAATAAAATCGCACACCGAGTTCCGTTGATTCTTCGATGGCGATGGCGGCATCCGCCGTCGCAATCAATGTCTTCGATGGCACCACATCGGTGAGTACGGCACTGCCGCCAATCCCCGCCCGCTCAATGAGCACCGTCTTCGCTCCCAACTGGGCGGCGGCGAGCGCCGCGTCGTAACCACCCGGTCCACCACCGATGACGACGACTCGATGAGGGATGGTGGCAATGGGTTCGGTCATACTTCCATTGTTCCATTGACGGCAACCCTCCACTGTGCGCAGTGGCTCGGCGTTCTAGACTGTTCCCATGACGCACAGCAGCGGGCACCCCCTCGACGACCGTTCCGTAGACCCGAAGGACGTGGCCCGAGAGGCAGCCACCCAAATCGCGAAAAAGACGGGGGTGGCGAAGCACGACATCGCCCTCACGCTCGGAAGCGGTTGGGGTAAAGCCGCGGACTTGATCGGCGAAACCGTCGCCGAATTCCCCGCCACCAACATCACCGGGTTCTCTAAACCAGCGGTCGAGGGCCACGTTGGCACCATCCGTTCAATTCGCACGGAATCGGGTTCCCACGTCCTCATCATCGGCGCGCGCACTCACTTCTACGAGGACCACGGCGTTCGCCGAGTCGTTCATTCCGTCCGGACAGCCGCCGCAACGGGCGCGAAAATCATGGTGCTCACCAATGGTGCCGGCGGGTTGAAAGAATCGTGGGGCCCTGGCACTGCTGTTTTGATCAGCGACCACATCAACCTCACCGCGTCGTCCCCTCTTGAAGGGGCGACATTCATCGACCTCACGGATTTGTATTCGTCGCGACTCCGCGACATCGCCCGCAGTGTAAAACCCGATCTCGATGAAGGGGTGTACGTGCAGTTCCGCGGACCGCACTATGAAACTCCCGCTGAAGTTCACATGGCGGGGCGCATGGGCGGCCACATCGTCGGAATGTCGACAGCGCTCGAGGCCATCGCGGCTCGGGAGGCGGGGATGGAGATCCTCGGTTTCTCGCTCATCACGAATCCGGCGGCCGGACTGGGCGAACCACTGAGCCACGCCGAAGTTATCGCCGCGGGAAAAGAGGCAGAGCCGGTAATGGCGTCGCTCCTCGCCAACGTTGTCGCCGCACTCGCCGAGGCGTAAGCAATGCCCTCGACAGACCTGTTGACGCGTGCCACCGCCTGGCTCGGGCAAGACCCCGACCCGGTCACTGCGACTGAATTGCGGGACCTGATTTCGTCGGCCGAAGCCGGCGATGATGTGGCGCGAGCCGACCTCGCCGACCGATTCGAATCGCGATTGACGTTTGGGACCGCGGGGCTGCGCGGGGCACTTGGAGCGGGACCCAACCGCATGAATCGTGTGCTCGTTTCCCAAGCCGCCTACGGTTTTGCTCAATTCTTGTTGCAGCGCGAAACGCAGCCCAGTGTCGTCATCGGTTACGACGGTCGGGTCAATTCAGACGTTTTTGCACGGGACTCGGCCGAAATTTTCGCCGGGCTCGGGCTTCGCGTCATCCTGTTCGACCACGTCGTGCCGACACCCGTCACGGCGACCTCGATTCGCGAATTGGGCCTCAGCGCTGGGGTCATGGTGACCGCGAGCCACAATCCCGCGGCGGATAATGGCTACAAGGTGTATCTCGGCGGCGGCGACAATGGGTCGCAAATTGTTTCTCCTGCGGACACCGAGATTGAAGCACTGATCCTTCGGGCCGCCGAAATCGACGTCTCGGAATACCCGCGCTCAAACGACATCGAGATCGCGTCGGAAGCCCTCATCGACACGTTCGTCGATAAGACCGCTGCGCTCTCCACCCGCCCAGCCACGCCAATTCGGTTCGTGTACACGGCGATGCACGGCGTCGGCTGGGAGGTAGCGAATCGCTGTTTCCTCGCGGCCGGTCTCGGCGACGCGGTGGTCGTCTCGGAACAGATCCACCCCGACGGAACGTTCCCGACCGTCGCGTTCCCCAACCCCGAAGAACCCGGTGCGCTCGACCTCGCCTTCGAGACGTCGGACCGTGCCGGAATCGAGGTCATCGTGGCGAACGACCCCGACGCCGACCGGCTCGCCATCGCAATCAAAGAAAATGGCGCGTGGCGTCGACTGAGCGGAAACGAAGTCGGAAGCCTTCTCGGATGGCGGGCAGCGGAACGACACAAGGGGTCCGGAACTCCCGCCGCTCTCGCGGCGTCCATCGTGTCAACCCCCGCATTACGTGCGGTGGCGGCCGATTACGGCATCGATTATTCCGACACCCTGACGGGGTTTAAATACGTCAATCGCGTCCCCAACCTCATCTTCGGTTTTGAAGAGGCGCTGGGTTATCTGGTCGACCCCGACAAAGTCCGCGACAAGGACGGAATTTCGGCAGCGGTCGATTTCCTCTCCATGGCGGGCGAACTGCAGGAACGCGGTCTGACGATTGCGGATCACCTCGGAGAATTTGCCGATCGATTCGGTGCGTTCGCATCGACACAAATTTCTCTTCGATTCGACAGCCTTTCTGACATTCCACTTGTCTCGTCGAAGTTCCGTCAGTCACCGCCCGACAGTCTGGGTGGCCGCCGCATCACGGCGGTCGACGATTTCACACATGGATTCGAGAACTTCGCGCCAAGTGACCTGCTCCGTTTGACCATCGAGGGCGGATCCCGTGTCATCGTTCGCCCGTCGGGAACGGAACCGAAACTCAAGATTTACATCGACGCTGTCGTCACGGACGGTGACAATCGACGCGAGCGCGTCGCGGATGTTGTTTCCGAAATTGAAGCGGACCTGCGTAAGTTCCTCGCGTGACAGCGGACATGGAATCACCCACGACAACCCGATGGGTTGCCGTCCACGGAGTGGCTTCGGCACGCGCACTGGTCGTGTGGGGCGGACGGGTCTTCCGGGCGCGCATGGACGATGAGGCGACGGCCGATGCTTGATTTCGCGAACGTCGACTTCCTCGTCGACCCCTACCCCGCTCTCGCCGAGGCGCGAGCGATCGGGAAGCCTTTTTGGCACGACGAACTGGGGATGTTCCTCGCCCCTCGGCACGCCGATGCCAATGCCGTCCTTCGCAGCAAGTCGCTGGGGCGGATCTTCGCTCCCAAGACCCCGGAATCCGAGTGGCACGACTTCAACTTCCTGCACGCCGACTCCATCCTCGATTCCGAGCCGCCGAAACACACCAGGCTCAAATCACTCGTGATCAAGGCGTTCAACCCGGTCACGATCAAGGCGCTGCAACCCGATATCGAGCGAACAACAGCGGAACTACTCGATGAGTGCGAGGCGAAACTGGCCGACACCGGCACATTCGACGTGATCGCGGATTTCGCTGAGCCGCTCCCGGTCAAGGTGATTGCGTTCATGCTGGGATTCCCCGACGCCGACGAACACCTGTTGCGCCCGTGGTCACAGTCCATCGTCAAAATGTACGAGGTCAACCCGAGCGAAAAAGAGCGGGCCGAAGCCCGTGCGGCCGCATCCGAATTCGCAGCTTATGTTCACGGATTGATGAACGAGCGGAAGGTCACCCCAGGTACTGACCTGATCTCGACGCTGGCGGCGGTCGAAGACGAGGGCGAGCGCCTCAGCGTTCACGAACTCATCGCCACGTGCGTTCTTTTGCTCAACGCGGGGCACGAAGCGAGCGTCAACGGGTTCGGGAATGGTCTCGTGGCGGCACTGCGTCGCCCCGAGGTCATGAACCCACTGCGGGACGACCCCCGAGGCGTTTCCCGCACCGCACTCGAAGAGTTCCTGCGATTCGATTCGCCCCTGCAGTTGTTTGAGCGCACCGCAACAGCCGACACCGAGATCAACGGTGTCGTGGTTCGCGAGGGGCAGAAAATCGCGGCTCTTCTCGGTGCGGCGAACCGTGATGCCGACGTTTTCCACGACTCCGATTCGATGGACCTCACTCGTGAATCAAACCCACACATCGCTTTTGGCGCGGGCATACATTTTTGCATCGGCGCTCCGCTCGCCCGACTGGAAATGAACGTGTCGTTGCCCGCCTTGATGGAACGATTCCCCCGTCTCGAACTCGCGGACGAACCCGTTCGGCGGCCGACCTTCGTTCTGCGGGGATACGACACGATTCCGGTTCTCTAGGGAAAATAAATCTCTTTATTTGTGCGGCGTTGTGCACTAGCCTAGAAACTCTCCCCCCTACCTGACAGGACCACGATGTTCACTTCACTTGTTGCGCGCTCATGGATCGCCCGAGGCGCCCTCATTTCTCTCGTCGCAGGCTCTGTCCTCGTCGGGTCGGCCCCCGCGAATGCCACCGAATTCGGTCCAGTCGCACCATACGAAATTGACTTCAACCGCTCATCCACCGATGGAAACATCGTCATCAAGGATGGCGAATCGATGACGCTGTTGAGTCAAACCGAAATCACCCAGGACTGGGCCGGCTGGCCGCTGAAGAAGGGCGCAAAACTGACCCGGACTGCGTTCACGAGTACGTCGGGCGGGGCTGTAGAAATGACGCCTCTTGGGCGTTTTTGGGACGGTGTCGATCCGGAAGACAATGAGGGTTGTGGCTTTTGGGACGACGCGGCTGGACACACCATGGGAGTTTCCGACACGTGTATCCGTTACTTGAGGATCGGCGATCAAGTGCAAGTGACAAATAACACGGGTTCGCCGCAAACTCTCACCACCAACACGATGAGCCAAGTCCTTAAAAACGGCAAGTCGACCCTCACCGGTCAAGAGGGCGTCACCTCGTGGCTTATCGGTGAGTTGGCAGCCGACGGAGGATCGGTGTTGACAGCTTCCGGGGACAGTTCTATCGACGTTCTCTTCCGAGGCTGCATCGATGAAAGTCTCTTGGACACGAACGGCGAGGACCTCACCGTCGAGGTTGCAGTCACCCGAAATGGAACGGCGCTCGGACGGGGAACCGATTACGACCTGTCGTTCAACGATGGAATTACGGATGACTACACGGATCCCGACCTCATCACCTATCTCGTCCCTTCTGTGGCAGATAACGGCGGTCCATTGGAAAACTTCGAGGTCAATGTCGTCGCGTGGGTGAACCGTGAAGATGGTGGCACCTACTCGGGAACCCTCAGCGTTACGAATGCCTCGGACCAATCCGTCCTCGAGGAATGCCCGGCGGACGACCAGGACCCGTCTTTCCCGACGTCGATTGGCCACGTCGATTACTCCGGACAGCCTGCGATTACCATCTCGTCCGCGAAATCACTTCCTTCGCACATTGACCAGAACAAGGACGACTTTTGGCTGTATTCCAGCACGGCCGACGGTTTCGGTGGAATGTTTTACCTGACGTATATGTCTGACCCGTACGTCGCTAGCAATCCTCCGTTGACCCAGATTGTTCACATGAACAGCACAGGAGCCGATGAGAGCTTCAACGACTCGAACGGTTATCTTTCGACGCTCGTGGGTCGTGATGGGCAATTGGACATCGGTCGTTACGACGCGAATGGTTCTAAGTGGTTCACGATTGCTCCGTCGAGCACGAGCTGGTCGATTAAGAAGGGCTCGATGACGACCGGCGCCGTGACGACGACAACCATCTCGAGCAAGACCCTCGCCAAGTCGTGCCCGAAGGGGTACAAGCCGTTTTACCTTTCGGGAATGACGGCGCCCACGGTAAACCCCACGGCGTCCCTGCTGTGCACCAAGGGTCAGTTAATGTCCTACGGGATTGTGTCGCTCACACCAACCGGTGCGACGCTACTCAAGCAATTGGGAAGCGCAACCAGCGCGAGTCCGTGCGTCATTCCGCAGTTTGGGATGAACCCGTCGGCGAGTGCCGGAACGGACATTGCTCTTGCGGTGTACACCCGAACGTCAAGCAAGAGCCCTGAGGATGGATCGTGTGGTGCGTTCGACGCGACGACGACGGCACGAGCAATCACGACAATTTCCCAATCTGGTGCGGTCGTGACGACAAGCGTGAGCGGAAACCCGTGGGGCGTTGACGGGGATGGCGTTAACCACGAGCCCGGCTCTGCCGAACTTGCCCCGGCGAACGATCAGGGAACATCGTGGATCGGAATCTCGTCAACCGCAGCCCAAATGGGTGATCCGAGTTTTCCCGACTACACGTTCACGATTTCGAACGCGGCAACATCGCCAACCCTGAGTGTCGATACCAGCGACGTTGTCACCTTCGACAACGACTTCGGTCCGTGGGCGTGGGTCCGACCGCTGTATAAGGTCTCGGACAGCAGCTGGCTCGTCGCCATTCAGGGCGACACCAGTTTTGACGGCGAGACGACGGCGAAGTATGGGGTCAGCCAACTTAACGTCACCACTGGTCAAATCACGGACGGTCAAGTCGGCACGATGAGTGGTTTTGGTTACTGGACCAGCGGCCGAATCGCATCCACCCTCTCGCTGAAATACGGGAAAGCGGATGGCGCGTATTGGTACGTTCTCAACGATGCCGAGCACTACAAAGTGTCAACGTGGTCGTACTCGATCGGCTAAACACACAAGCGACGGGTGTCGGGGCTTCGGCCTCGGCACCTTTTGCTTTTGCCGATAAACTCTAGCCCGTGGCGCTCAACAAAATCATCTTGTATTACGCGTTCACGCCCGTGGCCGATCCTCAAGCGGTCGTCCTGTGGCAACGCGCATTATGCGCACAACACGGACTCAAGGGTCGCATCATCGTGTCAAAACACGGCATCAACGGCACGGTCGGTGGACCGATGGAGAGCGTCAAGAAATACGTCCGAGCAACCAAGCAGTATCCGGGTTTCGGAAAGATGGACGTGAAATGGTCCGAGGGGACGGGTGACGACTTCCCCCGCCTCAGCGTGAAGGCCCGTCCGGAACTCGTCGCATTCGAGTCGCCCGACGAGATCGTGGTGGGAAGCGATGGAGTGATCAATGGCGGCCAGCACCTCACACCGCGCCAGGTGAACGAACTCGTTGCCGAACGCGGTGACGACGTCGTGTTTTTCGACGGTCGCAATGCGTTCGAGGCTCGAATCGGCCGATTCAAGAACGCCGTCGTTCCTGGCGTTCGAACGACCCACGATTTCATCGACGAACTCGATAGCGGCAAATACGACCACTTGAAGGACAAACCCGTCGTCACGTACTGCACGGGGGGTGTCCGCTGCGAAATTCTGTCGGCCGCGATGCTCAATCGTGGTTTCTCAGAGGTTTACCAAATCGAGGGCGGCATCGTCCGCTACGGTGAGGCCTACCGCGATAAGGGCCTGTGGGAGGGCTCGCTGTACGTCTTCGACCAACGCCTCACAATGAATTTCAGCAACGACGCAGCCGTCATCGGGGAGTGTGACGTGTGCGGCGCCGCAACATCGACGGTTGCCAACTGCTCAAACAACGACTGTCGTCACCGCGCAATCCTGTGCGAAACATGCCTCTCGGACCCCGCGAATCTCGAGTGCGAAGGGTTACACGCACAGGCGCGGGTGTCCGACGAAGTCGGTTAAGCCGAATAGGCCGACAGGAGGAACCTCGTGAGCTCGTCACGATCCTCAACGGGCAAAAAGGCGGCGTCCGCCGCATTGAGTTGCCACTGCAACACGTCGTCGAGGGTGTAGCCGAAGACCTCGCCGAGATTCGCAATCTCGCGCGAGAGGCTCGTCCCACTCATGAGACGGTTGTCCGTATTGACCGTCACCGCGAAGCCAAGTTGATACAGCATGTCGAACGGGTGCTCGAGAATCGTCGAACCAAATCGGGCAAACGCGTTCGTGTGAACATTCGATGTCGGACAAATCTCGAGCGCGATTCGGCGGTCTCGAACCCATTCGGAAAGAGTTCCCAGCGTCACATTGTTCGAGGTTCCGCCATCGACAATCGAGAGGTCGTCGGTGATTCGTACACCGTGTCCGAGTCGCAGCGCACGACCGTCGAGGAGTGCCCCTTCGATGCTCGCGAGGCCATCCGCCTCACCGGCGTGAACCGTTCGCGGAACCCACGCCTCGTCGAGCTTCGCAAACGCCGAGGCAAGTCGCGAGGCGGGAAAACCAATCTCGGGTCCTGCGATATCGAATCCGACGACACCACGGCCACGATATTCGATGGCCAAGTCCGCGATCTCGTCGGCACGGTCCGCCTGCCTCATCGCGCACAGCAATTGCCCGATCTGAATTACTCGACCGGCGTCACGCCCCCCACCGACGGCGGAATCGATTCCCCGCTGAACGGCGTCGACCGCGTCGCGCAGCCCCAGTCCGCTCTCGACGTGCAGTTCCGGCGCCCACCGAATTTCGCCATAGACCACTCCGTCCGCGATGAGGTCTTCGACGAATTCACGGGCGATTCGCTCGAGGTTGGCCGCAGATTGCATGACCGACAGTGTCACCGAGAAGGTCGCAAGATAGTCGACCAGGTTTCCCGAGTCTGCGTTTGCTCGAACCCACGTGTTGAGTTCATCGGGAGTTGCTGCGGGAATGGCGATTCCGTCCGCCGCGGCGAGCTCGACGATGGTCGATGGCCGGACGCCACCGTCCAGGTGGTCGTGCAACGAAATCTTGGGAAGCGACTCGACGGTCACGTCGGTACCAGGGAAAACGTGAGTCACACTGTCCCCCGTAGTTACCTGGGGAAGTCCGATTCGGTTCATCCCGAAATGACCTCGGCGATGAGAGGACCGTGGTCAACCATCGCGTCTCCGATCCCCCAGGCACCGTCCAGCGCCTCGAGCGCTCGCTCAAATCGGGCCGAATCGTTCGCCGAGAGGGTAAAGATCGTGTCTCCGGCCTTTACCGTGTCGCCGGGCTTCACGGCAAGGTCGATTCCCGCGGCGTGAATCACAGGGTCTTCCTTGCGCGCACGCCCGGCACCGAGCCGCCACGCAGCGATTCCGAACGGCAGTGCGTCCATGTGGGAGACGACGCCATCACGCGTTGCCGTGACGACGTGCGTTTCCGACGCGGCGGGTAGCGCCGCATCCGGGTCTCCGCCTTGTGCGCTGACCATCGCGCGCCATGAGTCCATGGCCTTACCGTTGGCAAGGTTCGCGCGGACGTCAACCCCGGTCATCCCCGCGAGGTCGAGCATGTGCTCGGCGAGGGTCACGGTCACCTCGATGACATCGGTGGGCCCTCCTCCGGCGAGAACCTCAACGGATTCGCGAACCTCATTGGCATTCCCGATGGCGTGACCAAGCGGGGTGTTCATGTTCGTGAGAACCGCCCGCGTTGCCACCCCGGCGTCATTTCCGATTCGAACGAGGACGTGCGCCAATTCCTTTGCCCGCTCGAATTCGCTCATAAACGCGCCGTTCCCGAATTTGACGTCCAAGACGAGCGATGACGTGCCTTCGGCCAGTTTCTTGCTCATGATGCTCGATGCGATCAGCGGAATCGCTTCAACCGTCCCCGTGATGTCTCGAAGCGCATAGAGTTTGCGATCGGCCGGTGCAAGACCCGAACCTGCCGCGCACACAACCGCGCCGACGGATTCGAGTTGGGCGATCATCTCGTCGTTCGACAGATTTGCTCGCCAACCCGGGATGCTCTCGAATTTGTCGAGGGTTCCGCCCGTGTGCCCAAGGCCACGTCCCGACAACTGCGGTACGGCGAGTCCGAAACTCGCAACGAGGGGCGCGAGCGGAAGGGTGATCTTGTCGCCAACACCGCCGGTCGAATGCTTATCCGTCGTCTTTTTCGACAGTCCGGAAAAGTCGAGCCGTTCACCCGAGTTCACCATCGCCGCCGTGAGGTCGTTGATTTCGGCCGATTCCATTCCGCGAAGGAAAATCGCCATCGTCATGGCGGACATTTGCTCGTCGGCAACGTAACCCCTGGTGTACGCGTCTATCAGCCACCCGATCTGAGCCATCGACAGCTTTCCGCCGTCGCGTTTGATAGTGATGAGTTCGACTGCGTCGAACGGCTCGATGGTGGTCATTCGCATCCCTCACAAGTTGTTGCTGCGGCAGGGTCCGTCAGGGCATAGGCATTGAGCTCGCGCGGACCGAAAGCATCGGGCAAGACCTGATCGATTGTGCGCATTCCCGACACGGTTTCCAGAAGCATCCCCGGTGCGGAGTGCTCGTACAACAGTTGTCGGCAGCGACCACAGGGCATGAGCACATCACCATGTCCGTCGACACAGGTAAAGGCAACCAGTTTGCCACCGCCCGACATCGCCAAAGCACTCACGAGAGTGCATTCGGCACACAAGCCGACGCCGTAGCTCGCGTTCTCGACGTTGCACCCGCTGACGATTCGACCGTCATCGACAAGCGCCGCGGCACCGACGGGGAAATTCGAATACGGTGCGTAAGCCTTGCTCATGGCGTCATTGGCCGCTGCCCGCAAAGCGTCCCAATCGATGGTTGACATGGTTATCCCTTGATATATGGCTGGCCATCGGCCGCCGGTGCGCGAACACGACCGACGAATCCGACGACGGCGATGAGCGTGACGACGTAGGGGACCATCGTGATGAAGTCGGTGGGGATTCCGGGGTTGACTTGGTTTGCCCAGATTCGAAGGACGATCGAAAATCCGAAGAGTAGCGCCGCCGCCGAAGCCGAGAAGGGATGCCAACGACCCAGGATGACGACGGCGAGTGCGATAAATCCCTGGCCACCGGACATGTTGCGTCCGAACGCACCTACGGCGCCGATTGTCAGTGCCGCACCGCCGAGCCCAGCGACGAGCCCACCAATCGTCACCCACCAGAAACGAGTGCGAGCAACGTTGATTCCGACGGTGTCGGCCGCGAGTGGGTGTTCGCCCACTGCCCTCGCGCGAAGACCGCGGCGGGTTTTGAACAGGATGAACCACAAGACAGGAATGATGATGTACGCCAAATAGGTTGTGATCCGCGACTCGAACAATGCCGGGCCGATGATCGGAATGGCGGAAAGACCTGGAATGGGCATGATCGGGAATGTCCCCGGGAAATTGGTGTTGAGTCCATCCTGCGTGAGCCATTGGGCATAGATGAAGTTCGTGATACCCAAGACCAGAACGTTGAGCACCACTCCGACGATGATCTGGTCAACCAAATACACGATGGCGAAGGCTGCGAGGACCATCGACAACAACGCAGCACCAATCATCGCCGCGACGAGGCCAAGGTACAGATTGTGGGTCAGAGTTCCGACAACCGCTGCGAGAAACGCGCCAGTCAACAGTTGTCCCTCGATCGCGATGTTCACGACGCCGACCCGTTCCGACATGATGCCGCCCATTGCGCCCAGCGCAAGCGGGACTGCGAGAACGACGGCGTTACCCAGGATGAAGGCGAACGGGAGGCTGTTGCCGGCGGCGAGCCACGCCAGCAAGGCAATAACCGCGCTGAGGCCGAACACGAGCGTCAACCACAGAGGCGTTTTCGTTCCGCGAAGTGCGAGGACAAAAGAGACGGCGGCGATGGCAACGAGCGCGACTCCGAGAACGATTCCGACCAGGTTGGACGCGACGAGGAAGTCGGGGAGTTTGATGACGTCGTCTTCTTTGGACCACTGAAACGCGACGGTCTCCGTTTTGCCGAAAATTCCAAATGCGCCGAGGACGACAAGGGCGAATACACCCATGAGGTACGGGGTCTTTTTCGAAACTTTGACCTCAACCTGCGAGAACAGTCCCGGTGTCACAACCGTGCTCATTTCCGACCACCTTTCGTCACGAGTGAACGCCACCAATCGGCGACGACCGTCGACTTCTGCGGTGGTGGCAATCGGAAAATCGCACGAACAAGAGGAGGTGCAGCGATGAAGAGAACGATGAATCCCTGCACGACGCCGGTGATTTCCGGCGAGAGCCCGATAACCTGCATCGCCGGAGCGCCTGCCTTGAACGCGCCGAATAGAAGCCCAGCGAGTAACACGCCGGGCGCGGTGGATGAGCCGAGCAGCGCGACGGTGATTGCGTCAAATCCGATGGTTCCATCAATGTCCGGGGTCATACCGGCGCGGGCGCCCAACGCTTGATTGACAGCGGCAAGTCCAACAAAGGCTCCCGACACCGCCATCGCAATCATGAACGTGCGCTCAACGTTGATTCCCGCGGTTCGCGCAGCATCCGCGTTGTGTCCGACCATGCGGAATCGATAACCCATCGTGGAACGCTCCATGATCCACCAATACGCAAAGACGCCAACGATGGCGAGGATGAATCCCCAGTGCAAGGTGTACTGGTCGCCGAGGAGGTAGGGAAGTTGTGCCGTTTCGGCAGGCGCATCCGACTTCGGGGTTCCACCGCCGTCGACCTCGCGCAACAGTTCAGGGGTGCGGAAGAAGTAGGTGAGAATTCCCGCGGCGATGTAGTTCATCATGATGGTCACGATGACCTCGTGCGCCCCAGTTCGCGCCTTGAGGAATCCGACCACGGCGGCATAGGCCGCCGACGCAAGAATTGCCACGAGCGCCGCGACGATGAGGTGTACTCCCCAGGGGAGGGACACACGGGTTGAGATCCAGGTCGCCCACAACGCACCGAACAACAGTTGTCCGCTCGCGCCGATGTTGAACAATCCGACTCGGAACGCGAGAGCGATTCCGAGTCCGGACGCGATGAGTGGACCCGCGAATCGAAGAGTCTCGGTTAGTGGTCGAAACGCGACAACGATGTCGTCCGCCGCGTAATTGTAAATTGATCCGCGGAATAGGGCCGAATATCCGTCGGCTATCGCTGTCCAGGCAGCCGCTAATGAATCCGTTGGCCTGGCGGTGAAATACTGCGCGGCCGTGAGGAACGCTTCGTTCGAAAAAACCATAAATATCGCGCCGACGACGAATCCCAGCAGCACCGAGAGCAATGCCCGCGTTGCCCCACCGGACAGAATCTCCTTGAGCACCGCATTTCCACGATTCACGACGGGGGTTTCCGCTGCGTTGTTCATACTGTCGCTCCCGCCATCATTCGACCGAGTGTTTCGCGCGACGTCGTCGCGTCGACGATTCCGACAATCTTTCCCCGATACATCACGGCGATTCGATCGGCGAGAGCCGACACCTCGTCGAGTTCGGTCGAAATAATCACGACCGGCTTACCCGCGTCGCGGGTAGCAATGATTCGCTCATGAATGAATTCGATTGATCCGACATCGACACCTCGCGTTGGCTGCGACGCGATGAGGAGGTTGAGGTCGCGGCTCAGTTCTCGGGCAACAACGACCTTCTGTTGGTTTCCGCCACTGAGTTGTTTGGCCAACGTCGTCTGGCTTGGGGTGCGAACGTCGTATTCGGTGATCAGGTCTTCCGCGATGCGCGCGCGATTAGCGAAATCGATGCTGAGTCCCTTGGCAAACGGCGGACCGTACGACCGATTGACCATAAAGTTTTCGGCGATGGTGAAGTCTCCGACAAGTCCGTCCTTCGAGCGGTCTTCCGGGATGTACCCCACACCCGCATCGATGACTTCGCGGACGGTGGAATCCGTGATGTCCAACTTCCCCAGAATGATTTGCCCACCGGTCACCTCTCGCAACCCAACGAGAGCCTCGGCCAATTCCGTCTGCCCGTTGCCCTGCACGCCGGCTATGGCCAACACTTCGCCGGCGTGAACGGTGAACGAGACATCGTCGACAACCTTGTTGTGTCGATCGCCGACCACAGTGAGGTTCGTCACGGTAAGTCCCGCGTCGCCCTTCTTCGGGGAATGCTTCTTCACATCGAGGTCAACTGCACGGCCCACCATCATCGTCGCCAACGTTGACGCCGAATCGGTGGGTTTCGCATCACCGACAACGGCACCCAGGCGAATGACCGTGATGCGGTCGGCGACCTCTTGCACCTCGCGAAGCTTGTGCGTAATGAAAACGATGGATGTCCCCGCCTTCGCGAGGCCCTTCATGATGGCCATCAGTTCGTCGGTTTCCTGAGGGGTGAGAACCGCCGTGGGTTCATCCAAAACCAGCACCTTGGCATCGCGGGCGAGTGCCTTGATGATCTCAACGCGCTGCTGCGCGCCGACGGGGAGGTCCTCGACGAGGGCATCGGGGTCGATGTCGAATCCGAATCGGTCCGAAATTTCGCGCACCAGTTTTCGAGCCGCCTCGAGGTCAAGCGTGTCCAACGCACCGGTCGGCTCGTGACCGAGCACCACATTTTCCGCAACGGTGAAGACGGGTATCAGCATGAAATGCTGATGGACCATTCCGATCCCGGCCGCCATCGCGTCGCCGGGACCTTTGAAATTCTGGACGACATCGTCCAGCAATATTTCACCCTCGTCAGCCGAATACAGGCCATAGAGGACGTTCATCAGAGTGGACTTACCCGCACCGTTTTCGCCGAGCAGGGAATGAATCTCGCCGGATTTCACCACGAGGTCGATGTGGTCATTCGCGACGAGCGCGCCAAATCGCTTGGTGATTCCACGGAGTTCGAGTTTCATCTTTTCGTCCTTGAAGAGATTAGTGCGGGGGCCGCCGAGACAGTGTCTCGACGACCCCCGACGTTAGCTTTTTACAGCCTAACCGAGCGGGCTGATCGACCCATCGATGATGCCGGCCTGAAGCTCAGCGAGCTTCGCCTCAACGTCAGCCTGTGCTTGTGCACCGGAGTAGTTGGTGATCGGCGAGAGAGCGGTTCCACCGTTCTCGAGCGTTCCGAGGTAGACGTCACCCGTGAAGGCGTTTCCGTCAACAGCGGTCTGCTTAATGATGTCGAACACGGCGAGAGTCATGCGCTTCTCGGCCGAGGTGAGGATCCACTGCGCGTATTCGGGTGAAGCGGCAGCGATGTCCTTGTCGACACCGATCATGCGTCCGTCAACACCGGATTCGGTGATGGCTTCCGAGACGGCACCGAACTGGTCGCCACCGACGGGGAAGATGACGTCTGCGCCGGCTTCAATCTGGCCAGCAGCAATCGTCTTCGACGTTCCCGAGTTGGGCGTGAAGTCACCGATGAAGTCACCCTTTTCGGATGCGGGGTCCCAACCAACGACCTTGACGTCCGTCGCGTTGTCCATGCCCCACTGCATTGCTCCGTAGTAGAAACCGGTCATGAAGTCGGTGACAGCAGGAATCTGCATTCCGCCATAGGTTCCGACAACCTTCGAAGCCGACTGTGCGGCAGCAAGGTAACCCGCAAGGAACGACGACTGGTTCATCGCGTAGTTGATGGGCTTGAGGTTGGTTGCACCGTTCGACCATCCGTCAACAGTGACGAAGTTCATGTCGGGGTTTGCCTCAGCGGTTGCGTTGACAGCGTCAACGAGGTTGAAGCCAACGGCAATCGTGATGTCGCACTTCTGGTCGACCATGGCCTGAAGGTTCGGAGCGAAGTCGTCCGGGGTTGCCGATTCGGCGTCCGAGGTCTTTACTCCGAGTTCGTCCTTAGCCTTGACGAGTCCTTCGTAAACCGACTGGTTGAAGGACTTGTCGTGCCACGATCCCTCGTCCGAAACGGCGCAGGCCAGGTAGTCGATCTGGGCGACGGGGCCGGCGGTGTCGGTGGGTGCTGCGGCACAACCGGTCAGGATGACCGTGGCTGCACTCGCAAGCGCGAGCCCAGTCCAGGCACGCGATGTGATGTTTTTCACAGGGTGATTCCTCTCATTGGATGGTGTGGTTCCCAGTCCAGCGGATTCCGAACGGTCACCACGTCTCTGGGTTCATCTTATTGTCGGGCGTCCACTGAATAAAGATTTCGCCACGAATTACCCCGAAAAACAACCGAATCGTTACATTTGAGGAACTTTTCGACGAATTCAACGGACCGGATTCACAGGACCGCATCGTCTCCTGATCGTCGAATCTGCTCGACGATGTTTTTGACCCGTTGTGCGTGAGCCGATGTCGTCACCAGTAGAGCATCCGGCGTGTCAACGACCACAATGTCCTTGACACCGATGAGCGAAATGAGTCGAGTTGTTTGCGACACAACCACACCGCTCGACCCTTCATTGAGGACTCGCGTGTTTTCGCCGAGCGTCGCGAGCACGTTTGCGCGACCGTGCGTGTGCAGCCGAGCGAGGGATGCGAAATCCCCCACGTCATCCCATCGGAAATCCCCGGGAATTACGGCGAGACGATTATGTTCGGCCGCTGGCTCGGCAATCGAGTAGTCAATTGCCACCGCGGGAATTGTTGGCCACACCCGCTCGACGACTGCGGCGCGATGGGGCGTATCCCACGCCGCCGCGATTTCCTCAATTGGGTCGGCGACATCGGGACGATTCGCGCGAAGCTCGTCGAGTAACACACTGGCCTTTGCGATGAACATCCCGGCGTTCCATAAATGCGAGTCGCCGTCGACGTATTCGGTCGCGGTCTCGAGGTCAGGTTTCTCAACGAAGCGAACGACTCGCAGGGCGTGCGCAGCTTTGGGCACCTCGAGCGGCTCACCGGATTCGATGTATCCAAACGCCGTTGACGGAGAGGTCGGGCGGATCCCAATCGTCACGATGTACCCAGCACCGGCTGAGGCAATCGCTTCGTTCACGGCGGCGGCGAAGCGGCGCTCATCCTCGATGACATGGTCTGCGGCAAACGATCCGATGATTGCATCGGGGTTGCGTCGAACGAGAATTGCGGCGGCGAGGGCAATGGCCGCCGTCGAGTCTTTTGGAGACGGCTCGAGCACCGTGTTGTCGCTCGTGAGCGTCGGTAATTCCTTGGCGATAGCCTTCGCGTGTGCCTTTCCGCAGACGATCATGATGTTCTCGCCGGCGATCGGCTCGAGTCGATTCCACGTCTCCACCAACAAACTGTGTCCGCTTCCGGTCAGGTCGTGAAGGAATTTGGGGGCGTCGGCACGGGACAGCGGCCAGAGGCGGGAACCGATTCCACCCGCCGGAATAATCGCGTAGAAGTTGGCATCGCCGTGCTCGCTGGTCATGTTCGATAGCCTACGCGAGGGCAGTAGACTGTTGTCGAAACGTGCTGAAATGAGGAGGAATCCAGTGGTGGACACCGTCGCTCGGAATTCACGAACTGTGATCCGGGGAACGCTCTATCGCGGACACGAGGGAATGTGGTCGTGGGTTCTCCACCGCATTACCGGTATCGCGATCTATTTCTTTTTGTTGGTTCACGTGCTCGACACCGCAACGGTTCGGCTGGATCCAGAGGTCTACAACTCGGTCATGGGGTCGTACAAGACTCCGATTATGGGACTCGGTGAGGCCGGGCTCGTGGCTGCCATCGTCTTCCACGCACTCAACGGTTTGCGCATCATCCTCGTCGACGCCACCCGCTGGGGAACGCGCTACCAGAAGGTGATGTTCTACATTGTGCTCGCGCTCTGGGTTGTTCTCATGGCCGCGTTCCTCCCCCGCCACCTCATGCACGTGTTTGGAGGCTAATCGTGAAGTTCTTCCGCTTCGATCGCCTCGCCTGGATCTTCATGCGTGTCTCGGGTGTCGTCCTCATTGGACTCATCTTCACGCACCTCATCGTCAACCTCATGCAGGACGGTGGCGTCAAGGCCATCGACTTCGCGTTCGTCGCCGGAAAACTCGCAAACCCGTTCTGGCAGTGGTTTGACGCCGCGCTGTTGTGGCTCGCGCTCATTCACGGAACAAACGGAATGCGCGTCGTCATCGAGGACTACGTCTATCGCACGGGTCTCAAGCGCACACTTCTCGTGTTGATGGGTATCTCGACGGCCACTCTTATCGTCCTCGGTACCCTCGTAATCTTCACGCTCGATCCGTGCCCCGTCGGCACCCCAACCGATTTGCTTCCCTCGTTCTGCCCCGTTGACTGACATTTATACATAAGGAGTTAGACCGTGACCACGGTTCATCATCACGAATACGACGTTGTCATTGTGGGCGCGGGTGGCGCAGGAATGCGCGCGGCCATCGAATCGGCCCCCCACGCAAAGACGGCGGTCATCACCAAGTTGTACCCGACGCGTTCGCACACTGGAGCGGCGCAGGGCGGAATGGCCGCGGCACTGGCCAACGTCGAAGAGGACTCGTGGGAGTGGCACACGTTCGACACCGTCAAGGGTGGCGACTACCTCGTTGACCAGGATGCTGCAGAGATTCTCGCGCGCGAAGCAATCGACGCGATCATCGACCTCGAGAACATGGGGCTCCCCTTTAACCGCACGCCGGACGGCAAGATCGACCAGCGTCGATTCGGTGGCCACACGCGGGACCACGGAAAAGCACCCGTCCGTCGCGCATGCTACGCCGCCGACCGCACCGGGCACATGATTCTGCAGACGCTGTTCCAGAACTGCACCAAGCTCGGTGTCGAGTTCTATAACGAGTTCTACGTCCTCGACCTCATCTTGACCGAAGAGAAGGGCAAGACGCGCACGAGCGGTGTCGTCGCGTACGAACTGTCGACCGGTGACGTCCACGTGTTCAATGCGACCTCCGTCATCTTTGCGACTGGTGGATTCGGCAAGATGTTCAAGACCACCTCCAACGCCCACACCCTCACGGGCGACGGCGTCGGCATCGTCTGGCGCAAGGGAATCCCACTCGAGGACATGGAGTTCTTCCAGTTCCACCCGACCGGACTTGCGGGTCTGGGAATCCTCCTGACCGAGGGCGCACGCGGCGAGGGAGCAATTTTGCGAAACGCGAGCGGTGAACGCTTCATGGAGCGCTACGCCCCGACGATCAAAGACCTCGCGCCGCGCGACATCATCTCGCGTTGCATGGTCCAGGAAGTCGCTGAGGGCCGCGGAGCTGGACCGCACAAGGATTACGTTTTGCTCGATTGCACCCACCTCGGTGCCGAAGTTCTCGAGACGAAACTTCCGGACATCACCGAGTTTGCTCGCACCTACCTGGGCGTCGACCCGGTCACCGAACCGGTTCCGGTTATGCCGACCGCTCACTATGCGATGGGCGGAATCCCGACGAACACTGACGCCGAGGTCCTCCTCGACAACACAACGGTCATCCCTGGACTCTTCGCAGCGGGCGAATGTGCGTGCGTATCTGTTCACGGATCGAACCGACTCGGAACGAACTCGCTTCTGGACATCAACGTGTTCGGAAAGCGGGCGGGACGTAATGCCGCGGCCTACGCCAACAAGGCCAAGCGGCCCGCGCTTCCCAAGGGAACGGAATCATTCGTCCTCGGGCTGATCGAACAGATGCGCACTGCCGACGGAACGGAAAGCGTCGCGACGATTCGCAAGGAACTGCAACTCGAGATGGACCGTAACGCACAGGTATTCCGCACCGAGGAATCGCTCAAGCACGCCCAGACCGTGATCGAAAACCTGCGCAAGCGATACGCGAAGATTGGTATCCACGACCGCGGACAACGCTTCAACACCGACCTTCTCGAAGCAATCGAGCTCGGGTTCCTGCTCGATCTCGCCGAGGTTGTCGTCGTTTCCGCTCGTAACCGAAAGGAAAGCCGCGGTGGTCACATGCGCGACGACTTCCCGGACCGCGACGACAAGAAGTACATGAAGCACACGATGGCTTACAAGAAGGGTGAAAAAATCGCCCTCGACTGGAAACCCGTCGTCATCACGAACTACCCACCCATGGAGAGGAAGTACTAATGTCCGAACTCGGCGTGGTGCAATCGTTCACCGTCACCTTCATTGTTCGTCGCTTCAACCCGGAAACGGATCAGGAACCGTACTGGCAGGATTTCGACGTCGAGATGTTCTCGACCGACCGAGTCCTGGACGGCCTTCACAAGATCAAGTGGGAACAGGACGGATCGCTGTCGTTCCGTCGCTCGTGTGCACACGGTATTTGTGGATCGGACGCGATGCGCATCAACGGCCGTAACCGTCTCGCGTGTAAGACCCTGATCAAGGACCTCGACATCTCGAAGCCCGTTTATGTTGAGGCCATCAAGGGATTGCCGCTCGAAAAGGACCTTATCGTCGACATGGAGCCGTTCTTCGCCGCCTACCGCGAGGTTCAGCCGTTCCTGCAGTCATCGTCCAAGCCGGAAAAAGAGAACCTTCAGTCGCCCGAGCAACGTGCGCGGTTCGATGACACCACAAAGTGCATTCTGTGCGCCGCGTGCACGACGTCGTGCCCGGTGTTCTGGACCGACGGTCAGTATTTTGGACCCGCAGCGATCGTTGCCGCGCACCGATTCATTTTCGATTCGCGCGACGAGGCCGCCCAGGTTCGTCTCGACATCTTGAACTCGAAAGAAGGCGTGTGGCGTTGCCGCACCACCTTCAACTGCACCGAGGCGTGCCCGCGTGGGATTGAAGTCACGAAGGCCATCGCCGAAGTGAAGCAAGCCACGATTACCGGCGTTCGCCACTAAGTTCTGTCGCTGAATTCGTCTATGAGCCCCCCGGTAACCACAGCCCGGCTCGTTGTTATCAACACGAAATCAGCGACCAAAGAAGATGTCATCCGCGAGCTTGTCGATTGTCTTGTCGCTGAAGCGCGCGTCACTGATCGGGAGACTTTCGTTTCCGAGGTTTTGGCGCGCGAGGCCGTCATGGCGACGGGGATTCACGGCGGAATCGGAATCCCCCACGCGCACAGCGAGAGCGTAACCACTCCGTCCGTTGCGGTTGCCACCAGCACAGCAGGAATACCGTTCGGCGCGCCTGACGGTCCCGCGCATCTCATCTTCCTCATCGCCGGTCCCAGCGGAGCGGATAACAGCCATCTGCAAATCTTGGCCGCAATCGCCCGAAAAGTGGTGCATGACGATTTTCGAAACGCACTTATCGCCGCAACCGAGCCGGCATTCATCGCGGAAATAATTGACAATGAGGTTCAAGTATGAAAATTGTTTGTGTCACTTCGTGTTTCACGGGGATTGCCCACACCTACCTCGCGGCCGAAGCTCTCGAAATCGCTGGTAAAAGTCTCGGACACGAGGTACACGTCGAGACGCAGGGCCCCGCCGGGTCAGACCACTTCACGCAGAGCATCATTGATTCTGCGGATGGCGCCATTTTCGCCGTTGATATCGAGGTTCTCGACCGGGATCGTTTTGCAGGCAAACCGTTTCTCGAGGTTGATGTCGCCACGGCAATCAACGACTCAATTGAGATCATGCAAATCCTGGCGGCTCGCATCGCCGACGGCACCGCTGAACGTGTTGCCGCAGTCTCGCACCAACCCGAACATCTCCCGCCGGGTCCTCGAGGTAAACCGACTAAAAAAGGCTTTTTCGCGCGGCTTTTCGGTGGAGGGCGCTAGCACCAATCCTGCGTAACGCCCACATTGTCGAAAGTAGGATTGACACATGAGCACGCGAATCGCCTCCATCAATGTGAACGGCATCCGCGCCGCGTATCGCAAGGGGATGGGCGATTGGCTCAACGAGCGAAAACCCGACATCGTGGCCATTCAGGAGGTCCGTGCCGAACGGTCGGACGTTGACGCGCTGGTCGATTCGTCGTGGCACATCGTGAATGACGAGGCGACAGCGAAGGGTCGTGCGGGAGTTGCCATTGTGTCGCGCATTCAGCCCATCGAAGTCCGGACGGATTTCGGTGCAACCGATTTCGATAGCGCGGGTCGCTGGCTTGAGGCGGATTTTCAGATCAACGGCAAAGTCGTCACCGTTGTGTCCTGTTACGTTCATTCGGGCGAAGTGGACACTCCGAAGCAGGTCGAGAAATTCAAATTCTTGGATGCCTTCGAGGTGCGCCTCGCTGAACTTGGCGCAAACGGCAATCTCACGCTGGTCATGGGCGACCTGAACGTAGGTCATCGAACGCTCGACATCAAGAACTGGAAAGGCAACACGAAGAAAGCCGGGTTCTTGCCCGCCGAACGTGCATATTTCGACCGAATCGTTGGTGCGGAAGGCGACGAGGCATACAACGCGGGCGCTGGTCTCGGTTGGATCGATCTGGGTCGTCGATTCGCCGGAGAGGTTCCCGGCCCCTACACCTGGTGGAGTCAGCGCGGGCAAGCGTTCGATACCGACACCGGGTGGCGGATTGACTACCACCTCGCATCCCCTGCGCTCGCGCCAAGCGCGCTCACCTACGCAATTGATAAAGCAGGCTCGTGGGATACTCGCTGGAGCGACCACGCGCCCGTTGTGATCGATTACGACATTTAAGGACGGACATGACCGGACCACGACTGTTTTCGGGAATGCAACCGAGCGCCGAATCGTTGCACCTCGGAAATTACGCGGGTGCCTTGTTGCAGTGGCGCGATATGCAGTCAACGCACGACGCAATTTTTTGTGTCGTCGACCTGCACGCCATCACCGTTGCTCAAGACCCAGCCGCTCTGCGCGAGAACACCCGGCGAACGGCTGCGCAATACATTGCGGCGGGGATTGACCCCGACCACTCAACACTGTTTGTTCAATCGCATGTCCCTGCACACGCACAGCTCGCGTGGGTTTTGAACACCATCACGGGATTCGGCGAAACGTCGCGGATGACACAGTTCAAGGACAAGTCGGCCAAGCAGGGTGCGGATTCGGCAAGCGTCGGCCTGTTCACGTATCCGATCCTTCAGGCCGCAGACATCCTGTTGTACGACGCGGTGACGGTTCCCGTTGGCGAGGACCAACGCCAGCACATTGAACTCACGCGCGACATTGCCAATCGTTTCAATTCGAGATTTGGCGACACTCTGACTGTTCCCGAGGTGCGAATCCTCAAAGAGTCGGCGAAGGTCTTCGATTTGCAGAACCCGGAATCCAAGATGTCCAAGTCGGGTGAATCTCCACAAGGGATTGTCTGGTTGCTCGACGACCCGGCCGTCACCGCAAAAAAGATCAAGTCCGCTGTAACGGACACCGAACGGGACATTCGATTCGACCCGTCTAACAAGGCGGGAATCTCGAACCTTTTGGGAATCCTTTCGCTCCTCGGTGGGTCGTCCGTTGCCGCGCTGGAGGCGGAGTTCGCGGGCAAGGGCTACGGTGACCTCAAGAGCGCCGTAGCGGACGTCGTCGTCGCCGAATTTGAACCGATACGCGCCCGCGCCATGGAGTTGCTGGCCGACCCCGCGGAACTGGACCGCCTTCTCGCGGTCAATGCTGAGCGTGCGAACGAAATCGCCGAGGCTACTCTCGGTCGTGTGTATGACGCAATGGGGTTCCTTCCCCGCCGGTAATTCTTGGACAATTCTTTGACCTTGCAATGGCACGATTCGCCTATCGGGGTTACGATTGTCCTAGAGCACGTGCTCCGGGGTCAGTGAAAGTCTGAGCCGGCGGTTAAAGTCCGCGACCCGCAAGGCCTTGGCCGAGCGGTTGACCTGGTGAAATTCCGGGACCGACGGTTAAAGTCCGGATGGGAGGAAGCACGATGGGGTTCGCCGTATCTCGGTGGACCTCGCGACCACCTGTCGCATCCCCGGATTCCCTGCTCGGAAGGAGTCCCCATGCCAATCAGTACCTACGACGAGGCCATGCGTCGAGCTCGCGAGCTCGCCGAGCGCGGCTCGAGAACCGGTGAGAACCCCCAGGTGGGGTGCGTTCTTGTCGACGAGACGGGCGCAATTGTCGCCGAGGGGTGGCACCGCGGCGCGGGAACCGCCCACGCGGAAGTCGATGCACTATCCAAGGTGGAAAGCGGCCGGGGTCTCACCGCCGTCGTCACCCTTGAGCCCTGCAACCACACCGGACGAACCGGCCCGTGTGCTCAGGCGCTGATCGAGGCCGGTATTACCCGCGTCGTGTATTCATTGGACGACCCGGGAAACGAATCCAGTGGCGGCGCGGAAACTCTTCGCGCGGCCGGCATCGAAGTCATTTCCGGTGTGCTCTCTGGCGAGGGCTACCAATTGGTCGAGCGCTGGCTCACCGCAAACCGACTCGGGCGCCCCTGGGTGACCGCCAAGTGGGGGTCGAGCCTTGACGGTCGCACCGCCGCCACGGACGGCACGAGCCAGTGGATCACCTCGGCCGAATCACGCACTTACATCCACCAGTTGCGAGCGCAACACGACACCATCGCGATTGGAACGGGAACGGCGATTGCCGACAACCCGACTCTCACGGCTCGCACCGCGGATGGGAACCTCTACCCCCACCAGCCGCTCGCCGTCGTTATCGGCGACACTCCCCTTCCCGACGGATCCGGACTGTGGGGTCATCCCCGCGGTGTCCTGCAGGAATCTGGTCCGCTCGTCGAGATCCTCGAACGTCTCTATAACATCGGAATTCGCAGCTTGTTCCTTGAGGGCGGACCCCGCCTCATGAATTCCTTCATCCGTGAGGGCTTGGTTGACGAATACGTCGTCTGCCTGGCCCCGATGTTGCTTGGCGGTGACAAGACGGCGACAGGTGATCTCGGCATCTCAACGTTGACGGCAGCCCGCCGCCTCGTGGTTACAAGCACCGAAGTCATGGGCGGAACCATCGTCGTCACCGCGAGGGAGTCCCACTAGTGTTCACCGGAATCATTGCCGAGCTAGGCTCCATCACATCGGTCACGCCGAGCGGTGACTCGGTGCGCGTCACGGTCCGGGCACCCAAGGCCGTCGCCAAGGCCGGCCACGGCGACTCGATCGCCATCAGCGGCGTGTGTCTAACCGTCATCGAAAAATCCGACGATTCGTTCGTTGCCGATGTCATGGGACAAACCATCACGATGTCGAACCCCGACCAGTGGCACGCTGGACGTGCCGTAAACGTCGAATCGGCGATGGCTGCCGGCGACCAGTTGGGCGGCCACATCGTTCAGGGGCACGTCGATGGCACCGCACGCGTCATCGACATTCGACCAAGTGGAGATTGGAGCGTCCTACGTTTTGCCCTGGACAGGAATCACGCTCCGCTGGTCGTTGATAAGGGATCCATCACGATTGACGGCGTATCCCTGACCGTCTCTGCAATTGGCACCGACTGGTGCGAAGTTTCCCTGATCCCCGAAACCCTCGTCGCAACGACGCTGGGTTCCCTCTCAATCGGCGACACCGTGAACATCGAAACCGACATTCTCGCCCGCCACATCGCGAGGCTTGCACAATTCACAACAGAAGGAACATCATGACGCTCATGGACAAGGCAATAGGCCAACTGCGCGCGGGACGACCCGTACTCGTCACCGATTCAAAGGATCGTGAAAACGAGGGCGACGTCGTTTTGGCGGCCGAATTGGTCACGACCGAATGGCTTGCCTGGACTATTCGATACACGAGTGGATTCCTCTGCGCTCCCATGACCAACGAGCGGGCGAACGAACTAGACCTTCCCCTCATGGTCGAGCACAATCAGGATTCGCGCCGAACGGCATACACGGTCAGCGTCGATGCCGCGGAGGGCATCACCACGGGGATTTCGGCGCACGACCGTGCCGAAACCCTTCGGGTGTTGGCCAACCCCGCCAGCGGGCCCGGTGACCTCATCCGTCCCGGTCACATCATTCCGCTTCGGGCAGTCCCCGGTGGAGTTCGCGAACGCGCGGGGCACACCGAAGCGGCCGTCGATCTTCTGACGCTCGCAGGGCTTCAGCCTGTCGGTGTCATTGGCGAACTCACCAACGATGACGGCTCGATGATGCGAGGTGACGCGCTCGCCGCGTTCGCGAAAGAACACGGCGTCCTCATCGTCTCGATCGAGGAGCTCGTCGCCCGTCTTGGAAGTGATTGGCAGTCGCTGCCGGACCCCAATGCCGACCGTTACTCGTTCGAAATTGAGACCCGAGTACCGACGACACACGGGGCGTTCCGAATTCGCGCGTACCGCGACCACGAGACGCGGGTTGACCATGTCGCAATCGTTTCGGGAACTCCCACCGACGGCGCACTCGTCAGATTGCACTCCGAGTGCCTCACCGGCGAAGCGATGGGATCCCTCAAATGCGAGTGCGGTCCTCAACTTGATGCGGCGATGGAAACCATCGACAAAGAAGGCGGTGTCGTCGTCTATTTGCGAGGGCACGAAGGTCGCGGAATCGGGCTCACCAACAAGCTGAAGGCCTACCGCCTGCAGGAGGACGGCTTGGACACCCTCGACGCCAATTTGGCTCTGGGTTTACCCGCTGATGCGCGCGACTACGGTGTAGCCGCGGCGATTCTGAAAGACCTCGGCATCTCGTCCGTTCGCTTGCTGTCCAACAATCCCGAAAAGCGCCGTCAACTCATTGAACACGGCATCGAGGTCACCGAACTCGTTCCCCTCGTGGTGGGAGTTGGCGACGTCAATATTGGCTATCTCGGAGCCAAGCGCGACCGCATGGGCCACCAGTTGCCGGGTGAACTGGTGAATTCTCCCGCGGTCGAGGACGAGGGAAACTAACGATGGCGGGCCACGGAACGCCGTCAATCGACGTTGATGGGCACGGCATGAACGTCACCGTCATCGCGGGTTCATGGCACGACGACATCACGAATGGATTGATTGCGGGTGCGATCCGCACGCTCGAAACGGCCGGCGCCACGCACACGCTCGTGCGGGTTCCTGGAGCCTTTGAACTCCCGCTTGCTGCTCAAGTCGCGCTTCGACGTGGCGCTGACGCAGTCGTGTGTCTCGGAGTCATCATTCGAGGTGGGACACCGCACTTCGATTTCGTGTCGAACGCTGCGACGGATGGACTGACGCGGGTTGCCCTTGATGAGGGCAAGCCCGTCGGGTTCGGCGTTCTCACCCTGGACGACGAGCAGCAGGGGCTCGATCGCGCGGGGCTCGAGGGTTCGCGCGAGGACAAGGGCGCAGAGGCCGCTCTAGCTGCTCTCGCGACCGCGGCAGTCCTTCGCGACATCCGGCAGGGATAAACTGGGGCAACCTCGATGTAAGGACTCCGATGGTCGCTCCGTATCTGTTGGTCCTCGCACATTCACGCTCCGGTAGCACCTATCTTCTCGACCTTCTTCGTTCCCTGACTGGCGTAGCCTCCCTCGGCGAATTTTTTCATCGCGACCCGAAATTTCAGAAGGCCGATTTCGTCGCTGAGGCGCTCGCCCCTTACGGGTCACACGCGGCCTTGGCCGAAGCGGCACTAATTGATCCACTTGAGACTCTTGCCTTTCGCAAGAGGATCGACGGCATTTCGTTGTTCGTGGTCAAAATTCTTGGTCAACAACTGCGCGATGACCGCGCTCGTCGGCTCATGATCGACAATGCGGCCGGTGTCGTCGTACTTCGGCGCAACCCTTTTGCTGCGTGGGTGTCGCGTGCCCTCGTCGACCAATCGAAAACCTGGGTGAACGCAGACACGAATGGATTCGACGTCACCTACGACGAAGCGTTTTTCCTCGACCGAGCTCGCGCGTATTCGACCCAGATCCGCGACTTCCTGATTCTCGTCACGGAATCGGGAAAACCTTTCGTGTCGATGTCCTATTCCGACGTCGTCGAATTGGGTTCGCCCGCGGCGCTGTGGGAGTTCCTCCGCACCGCAATGCCGTTACTTCCGGAACTTCGACCCGACCCCGCCTGGACGCCTCGAATCGCGCGTCAGGACGAGCGGCGTCCGATCGACCGCATTACAAACCGAGACGACGCCATCGCAAGCCTGAATCGACTTGGGCTCGGCTACCTGGCGGACAACACCGACACAGACGACCTCGAGTACCTTCTGTCCGTGCTCGCGCCACGGCCGAAGCGTTCGGCTTTGGGGCGACTTGCGGCGGCCGTCACCCGTCGGGTCGGCGGCTCGGCCAGCTAATCGAGGAACAGCGCTCGTAGGCGACGTGAGACGACAACCACGCCAACACCCAGCATGACGACGTAATACCCGAGGTGGGCCCAGATCATCGGGGTGATCGCTCCTGTGGTCAGCATCCGGACAAGTTCAACGCCGTGCCACAGCGGGAAGCACTCGACCATGATCTGGATTGCGGGCGGATAAATCGTGATGGGGAAGAACGTTGCCGAGAACAGGAACATGGGCAACATCACCATCGGCAGCCAGTCCATTTGTTGGAAGGTTTTCATGTATGAGGTGAAGGCCATTCCGATTGACGCGAAACCCGCGGCGATGAGAATCACCGCCGGGATTGCCAGAATCGCGAGCGGGGACAGCACGAGCCCCATGATGTTCATGACGATGAGGAACCCGATGGCATAGACCCCGCCGCGAAGAAGCGCGAGCGTGATTTCACCGATTGCGACGTCGAGCGGGCCGAGCGACGTCAACAGCATCGTCTGGTACAACTTGCCAAAATTGAGTTTGAAGAACACATTCCACGTCGAGTCGTAAATCGCACCGTTCATCGCCGACACCGCGAGGAGAGCCGGGGCTATATACGCGCCGTAAGGGACCGATGCACCGTCGACGTCGATGGAACCGATGATCCCGCCGAGCCCAATACCCATGGACAGCAGATAGAAAACAGGTTCGAAAAATCCACTCAAGACGATGAGGTAGTTGTTTGACATTGTCGCTCGGAGACCGCGTTCGATAACCGCGCGAGCGTTGCCTCCCGACATCCCCCCGAAACGTCTCTTCGGAGGAGCGGCCGCGCTGACGGGAACCGCCGACGTCATCGGGTCAACCTCGTTACGAATGCTCGATGCATGAAATATCCGCCGATGAGCGCGTACGCAACCAACACCACGACGTGCGTCACCGACAGCCAGATTGGCTCCAAAGCTCCGTAACTAACTGACCGGCCAAGCTGCGTTGCGTGCCAGAGCGGCGAGATCCAACCCACCCATTCGAGCCAGTCCGGGACCTGTGAGAGTGGAAAAAATGTGCCCGAAAACAGGAACATCGGCATCACGACGAGACGTTGAATGAGCGCAAACTGTCCGCTATCGTCCTCGATACTCGCTGAGTACGCCCCAAGCGGGGTCAAAATTGAGAACGCCCCGAGGATTGCGATGGGGATCATTACCCACCCGGATGAGAGCGGGACAGCGCCAAAGGCGACAAGGAACCCGAAAAACACGCCCGCGGTGAAGGTGAACCGAATCGTCAGGTGCACAAGGAACCCGCCAACTATCTGACCTGGCGTAATGGGTGTCGCGTGGATGGCGAAAAAGACTTTGTGCCATTTGAAGCCACTCAGCACGGGGTACATCCCCTCCTCCGCGCCAATCGTGAGAATTGTCGACATCAGGAGTGCCGGCGCGACGAAAACGAGAAACGGAACGCCGTCGATTCCGTCTGGGATGAGGTTCGCCAATCCGATCCCCAGGGCGAGCAGGTAGATGAGCGGGTTCCCGAACGACGAGGTGACGACGTAGCTGACGTACCCGCGCATTTCGCGAAGTCGTAATTCGGCGACGTACCACCAGCCCCAGCGACGAGAATTCTGGGCTTCAGCCTTTATTTCAGCGACGGTCGTCATTCGACGAGACTCCGGCCAGTCAGGCGGAGGAACACATCCTCGAGCGATGAACGACGAACAAGGCTTGTCGTCGGGTGATGTCCACGCTTCGTAATTTCGGCGAGGTCGCGTTCACCGTTGTCGCTGTAAATGAGGATTCGATCGGGCAAGATTTCCTGACGTTCACCGATGTCGGTAATCTTTTTCGCAATCGACGCGTTCTTGTCAGAACCGTAACGAACCTCAAGAACTTCCCTGCTCGAATACTGGCGAATGAGCTGTGCGGGCGACCCCTCCGCCATGATCGCACCCTTGTCGACCACGACAATGCGGTCGCTCAACTGTTCGGCCTCGTCCATGTAGTGCGTGGTCAAAACGAGCGTGGTGCCGCGTTCCTTGAGTCGGAACAACCGGTCCCACAGGATGTGGCGAGCCTGCGGGTCGAGACCCGTCGTGGGCTCGTCAAGAAGCAACATTTGGGGATCGTTCATGAGCGAGCGAGCAATGGTGAGTCGTCGCTTCATCCCGCCCGACAGTGGCTCGACCTTGGACTTGGCTCGATCCGTCAATTGTGCGAATTCGAGAAGTTCATCGGCACGTGTCGCGACCTCGGTGCGAGACATCCCGAAAAAGCGACCATAGGTCAGCAGATTTTCGCGGACGCGCAATTCCTGGTCCAGGTTTTCTTCTTGCGGGACAACACCGAGTTGCGAACGGATCGCGGGACCATCCGTGTTGGGGTCCATTCCGAGGACCTCGAGGTACCCCGAGGTGCGAGTGGAGACCGCGGCAATCATCTTCATCGTTGTTGACTTGCCGGCGCCGTTCGGCCCCAACAGTCCGAACGATTCACCCCGCTGCACCTCGAACGAAATGCCGTCAACGGCAACGAAATCGTCGTATTTCTTGACGATGTTTTCAGCACGAATTACAGGTTCAGACACAAAGACATAGTCTAGTAGTGAGGGATGTTCCACAGCGATTGGCCCAACAGTCGACGCAACATTCCGCTGTAGTGACGAAAAGGACGTTCATGTCATCTCCCCGTTTTGGTGGATTCCGCCGCGGTGGCACACCGGTTGAGTCTAGTGCCCAAAAGGCCACTTTCAAGCAATTGATGCCCTACCTTCTTGAGCACAGGGGAATCCTGGCCGTCGTGATCGTCCTCAGCCTGCTGGGTGCCGGGGCGTCTCTGGGCCAGCCGCTCATTGTGTCGCAGGTCATTTCGTCCGTCCAGGCGGGGACCGACTTGGGATGGCTCGTGCCCGCCTTGATTGCTCTTGTCATTGGAAGCGCGATTCTCTCGAGTGTTCGCCATTACCTGTTGCAACGCACGGGTGAAAGCGTGGTGCTCTCGTCACGGCGTCATCTCGTCGCTCGACTTCTCAACTTGCCGATCAATCAGTTCGATGCCCGCCGCACGGGTGACCTCGTGTCCCGGGTCGGCGCGGACTCGACGATGCTGCGGGCAGTCCTCACGCAAGGGTTGGTCGAGGCCATCGGCGGGTTGGTCACATTCGTCGGTTCCATCATCGCGATGCTCATTATCGACCCAATTCTGTTCGGCCTTACCTTTTCGGTTGTCGTCAGTTCGATGGTGATTGTCATCGTGCTCTCCCGCCGAATCCGGGTGTATTCACGGCGTGCCCAAGACCGCGTCGGCGACCTCACCGCGTCGGTCGAGCGCGCGATTTCCGCGGTCCGAACCGTTCGCGCCGCAAACGCGGTCCAGCGCGAAATCGACACCGTCGATGACGATTCGCGTGGCGCGTGGAAAGCAGGGCTCGATGTCGCGCGAATTTCCGCGTTCGTCATTCCGATCTCGGGTATCGCGATGCAAGTGTCGTTCCTCGTTGTGCTCGGGGTCGGTGGATTCCGCGTCGCGAGCGGGGCAATCGAAATCTCACAGCTCGTGTCGTTCATCTTGTTCTTGTTCATGATGATCATGCCTCTAGGGCAGGCCATCGGCGCATTCACATCGGTCGCGCAGGCACTGGGTGCGTTGGGTCGCATCCAAGAAATCATCGACCTGCCAAGCGAATCGGCGAACGATGTCGTGACCGAAACCCTCGGTGGCGAACTTGGAAAAGTGGCGATCGAATTTGATGATGTGTCGTTCGCCTACGACCCCGAAACCCCCATTTTGGAGAAGGTGTCGTTCCAGGTGAAGACGGGAACACGACTCGCGCTGGTTGGCCCGAGCGGTTCTGGTAAATCAACGATTCTTTCCCTCATCGAGCGCTTTTACGACCCACAGTCCGGGTCGATTCGAATCGGGGGCCACGACATTCGGGCACTCAACCGAACCGAACTTCGCGGCGCGATCGGATACGTCGAACAAGACGCTCCGGTACTCGCGGGATCGATTCGGGACAACCTCATTCTCGGTGCGCCCGACGCCACCGACGAAGAATGCCTCGCCGTGTTGGATGACGTGAATCTGGCCAACATTGTTGACCGCGACGAGCGCGGGATTCACTCACCGGTTGGCGAAGGCGGCGTGCTGTTGTCAGGTGGTGAGCGTCAGCGTCTGGCGATTGCGCGTGCGCTTCTCGCGGCGGCCCCCATACTGTTGCTGGACGAATCAACGTCCAGCCTCGACGGGCTCAACGAACAGTTGATGAAAGATGCGATTGATCGCGTGTCCGCGCAGCGCACACTCATCGTCATCGCGCACCGATTGTCGACCGTCATCGACAGCGACCAGATTGTCGTGCTCAATAAGGGTGCGGTCCTCGGTGTCGGAACGCACAAACAACTTCTCAAGGTTGTTCCGCTGTACCGCGAACTAGCCGAGACGCAGTTGTTGACTCCGAGTGAGTCCTAGGAAAAGTCTGCGTCCGGCGCAAGTGTCGGAATGAACGCGCTCGGTGCGTTGAAACCGTGAGCGAGCATCCCGTTCGATTCCCGCAGGTAACACGAACCGCACAGTGACTCGTAGGTGACACTGTCGCCGTCGATCGCGACCTGTGCACCGTCAAAGATGAACTGTCCGTTGACGAGTCGGGCGTTGAACATCGCCTTGCGCCCGCACCGGCAAATCGTCTTCAGTTCTTCGAGTGCGTGCGCGATTTCCAAGAGTCGGCGTGAGCCGGGAAATGCGATGGTTTGAAAGTCGGTGCGAATGCCGTAGGACAGCACGGGGATGTCCTCGAGGATTGCGATGCGAAGCAAGTCGTCGACCTGGTCGACACTCAGGAACTGCGCCTCGTCGATGAGCAAGCACGCAACGTCCTGGCCCGTCGTTGACTTCGTTTGTGCTCGATACGCCTCGAACATCGTTCGAACATCATCGTTCGGCCCGATGACAAAGTTGACGGTGCGTTCGACGCCCAGTCGAGAAACGATTGACGCCTCCCCTTTGGTGTCGATTCGGGGCTTTGCGATCAACACCTGTTGTCCGCGTTCCGCGTAGTTATACGCGGCCTGCAACAGTGCCGTGCTCTTGCCGCTATTCATCGCGCCATATCGGAAATACAACTTCGCCATGAGACGAGCGTACCGAACCTCAGCCTCCCTAGGATGAGTGCCATGCATCGTTTCGTTGTCGTCGCGGCTCTTGTCGCTGTTCTCGCCGGGTGCGCTCCAACAGTCCCGACTGCATTGCTTGACCTGAAAGACGAATACGTCGCTGATGGCGGAATGTGTGCGTCGTGGTCGGCGTTGAGCGAACCGCGAGCAATCGCCGCGATCGAATGTGATGGCGGCGGAAAAATCTATCTCTTCGATTCTGACGCGTCCCGCTCGGACGTCGTCAAAACTGAACTCGAGGTCAACAAGGACATCCGTGCGCGAACCCACATCATGTTGTCAGGCAACACGTGGCTCGTCATCGACCGGATCGGAGTGATCGTGTCGTTGCTTCCACAAATGGGCGGCATGATTCAGGGCCGCAACGGTGCGAATCCGTAAATCGTCCTAAAGTGCGCGTTCCGCCATCTCGACGACGTTCGACAGCAACATCGCCCGAGTCATCGGTCCAACACCGCCCGGGTTTGGCGACACCCATCCGGCAACGGTGCTGACGTCCGCCGCGACGTCACCAGCGATTCGGGTCGTTCCATCAGCATTCGTCACCCGAGAGACCCCGACATCAAGAACAATCGCGCCAGGCTTGACGCTGTCGGCCGTCACGATCGACGGCGAGCCAGCGGCCGCAACAATCACATCTGCGCCAGCGATGTGATCAGCCAGATTTCGCGTTCCGGTGTGCGTAAGGGTCACGGTGGCATTGACTTCTTTTCGAGTCAGCAACGAGCCGATGGGCCTGCCGACGG
>Ga0209085_1000058_pt1 | contig 74260 bp, 62 predicted proteins | sample C_131016_EF_Meta_FD_187310 | JGI IMG/M metagenome (GOLD analysis project Ga0209085, IMG submission 187310) | Freshwater microbial communities from Lake Croche, Canada to study carbon cycling - C_131016_EF_MetaG (SPAdes) (version 2) | ecosystem: Environmental > Aquatic > Freshwater > Lake... | reverse complement strand
GATCCCTTTTTCTAAAGCACGACGGGCTTCATCGTTGTAAATTATTTGTTTAGCCATTATCTTTTTCTCCTTAAAAAAATCTTAATTACGCAACTACAGCGAGGATGTCTTTCTCAGAAAGTAAAACATACTCTTCGCCAGCTAGTTTTACTTCTGTTCCTGCATATTTGGAGTAGAGAACGCTGTCTCCCACTTTCACTTCCAGAGGAGAGTAACCACCATCATCTTTGCGTTTCCCAGGTCCTGCTGCCACTACTTCGCCTACTTGTGGCTTTTCTTTGGCATTATCAGGAAGTAAAATACCACCAGCAGTCTTTTCTTCAGCGGGGCTGACTTTAATAAATACACGGTCACCTAATGGTTTAACTGTGGTCACATTGATAGTAACTGTTGCCATTTTGTATCCTCCTAATTTGCTTTTTTTAGCACTCTTACCTTATGAGTGCTAATTTAGCTTAAAAAGACCCTCTATAGCAACACCTATTTAAGTGCGGTTTTCCGAACTTGGCTTAATTCGGCTGCCAGTATAATTGCTCCCTTGAGACTCTGAGTCTGTGCTATACCCCTTCCTGCAATATCAAAAGCTGTGCCGTGATCTGGGGAAGTCCGCACAAAAGGTAAGCCAATAGTAGTATTTACAGCGAGATCAAAAGCCATTAACTTAACTGGAATCAAACCTTGATCATGGTAGAGTGCTATATAAGCATCAGCTGCTTGTGGCTTGTGAGCATTAAACCAAGCTTGACCGGGTTTGACCCAGAGGGTATCGGGGGGAACCGGTCCAATAATTTTTATCTGTGGATAATTTTCTCTTTGACTCTCTAAAAAGGGGATCAACCAGTCCTGTTCTTCTGTCCCTAACTTTCCTCCCTCCCCACTATGGGGGTTAAGTCCCGCTATGGCTATGCTAGGAGAGTCTAAACCAAAATCCTCCTTTAAAGAGCTTATCAGTAGATCTAGCTTCATTTTCAGCAGTTCAGGAGTTAAGGTTGTGGGAACTTGAGATAGAGGAATATGAGTTGTGGCTAAAAGAGTACGTAAAATCCAGCCTGTGTGAGGAGATTTAGCCACAAATAACATCCCATACCGCTCTACTCCTGCTCCCCTTGCTAGTACTTCGGTCTGTCCTGGATAATTATAGCCTGCCATCTGCCAAGATAGCTTAGAAATAGGGTTAGTCACAATACCGGCAAAGTTACCCTTGAGGGTTTCAGCAATAGCACAGTCTAAATAACTAAAACTGGCCTCTCCACTGTTAGCATCTCCAACTCCAGTGGTAATCTTTCCTGTCAAGGGAATATCTATCAAAGAGAGACTATCAGGATCAAGCATAGATGTTTTAGACCTGAAAGTTTTCTCTAGTACCTCACGACTCCCAATGACAGTTAGATGACAATATGTTTGGAGGATGGGATCTTTTAAAGCTTGTAAGGTAATTTCAGGTCCTATACCAGCAGGATCACCAATTGTGAGAGCTAAACGAGGTAGGGATGAGTGATTCATGTTCTTTAGGGCTTACAATATTCTAAGGTGATTTAGATAAATTTAAGGAAAACTGAAAATGACAGCAGAAAGCATGTTATTGAATGGCGCAATTGTGAGTTTTGGAATTGTTTTAGCAGGTTTAGCCTTTGGTTTTCTCATCCTAAAAATTCAAGGACCAGAAGCCGAGTAAGTAGGGGTTAGGGGTTAGGGGTTAGGGTAAGTATAGAGTACTCTCCTGCCACCTGCCTCCTGCCTCCTGTTCCATGCCACCTGCCACCTGCCTCCTGTTCCATGCCACCTGTTCCCTTATAAAAAAATTTAACATGACTAACCCTTCAATAGAATTTTACGTTGGTATTGCTGAAGAACTAGATAATGTCAGTTTAAGACTCAACAAAACTACTGGTTTACGCAATGTAGTGATGTTTTTCAAGAGAATTAAGGCTATAGAAAAATTTAAAAGCTTTACAGAAAAAACTTACGGGGATCTAAGATTAATAGACAGTGAAGGACAAATTATTGTCACTCCTTCCTCTATGAAATTTGTTTTTAAAGGGGATGAAGGAGATGAGGTGCAAAGGATAGAATGTGGTTTTGAGATAGAGAAAGACTCAGAATGGGAGAGATTTATGCGTTTTATGAATCGCTACGCCGAAGCAAATGGCATGGGGTACCAAGATAAATGAAAATTGCTCTTACAGGTGCTACAGGCTTTGTAGGGACTCTCCTAGTGGAGAAATTGAACACCACCGATAACTCTTTGATAATTTTCTCTAGAAATGTGGAGCGATGTAGAAAAATCTTCCCAGATTCAGTCTATCCTAACCTAGAAATTGTGCCATACATAGCGACTGAAAGTGGTCTCTGGCAGGATAGTATATCGGGCTGTGATGCAGTAATTAATTTAGCAGGAGAACCAATAGCTGAACGTTGGACAAGCGAATATAAACAAGCTATCTTAGAAAGTCGTCAACTAGGTACCCAAAAAATAGTAGAAGCTATTAGTAAAGCCCAGAAGAAACCTTCTGTTTTAATCAATGCTTCAGCTATAGGTTATTATGGCAGCAGTGAAACAGCTACCTTTGATGAAGATAGTAGTCCAGGTAATGACTTTTTAGCCCAAGTCTGTCAAAGTTGGGAAAGTGAAGCCCAAAAAGTTACCCAAACTGGGACTAGACTAGTTATTTTTCGCTTTGGTATTGTTTTAGGCAATGGAGGTGCTTTAGCTAAGATGATACCCCCTTTTAAACTCTTTGCAGGTGGACCTATTGGCACAGGCCGTCAATGGTTTTCTTGGATACATATACTGGATTTAGTGAATTTAATTATCTCAGCTTTAAAACGTCCTGAAATAGCAGGAACTTTTAATGCAACTTCTCCTAATCCAGTTACGATGTCCAGCCTTTGTAATACTCTAGGTGAAGTAATTAACCGTCCTTCTTGGTTACCTGTACCTAGTTTTGCTTTAGACTTACTCTTAGGAGAAGGTGCTCAAGTTGTTTTAGAAGGACAACGGGTATTACCCAAGAAAACGTTAGAAAGTGGGTTAACTTATCAATACCCACAATTGAAAGAAGCTTTAACTCAAATTATCAAACAGATAAGCTAAAATGCACCATCAATGCGTTTTAGCTTATAAACAAGAACAAGTAGGGATTTTGTATGGAATATAAGTACCATCAAAAGATAAGCGCTCTAGTTAGCCTTCCTGACGTGCTAGGAGGACGGGACATTGAGCATTAACCCGAATATAGTCAGAGAGAGAAGTACCCAAGAGACGGTCTAGGTCTGGTAAACTTTTAGCAATAGAAGGACGGCGATCAGGAGAACCGAGGAAGAGTAGATCGATTTGAGATTGTTCAACTAGATTACAGATCTGTTCACCTGGTCTGCCACCGGTGACGAGACAACGTCCATTAAAGCCCATCTGTTTGACTTTAGCCAAGGCAGGAGCCAAAATAGGATTTTCCTCCATTTCCGCTTTAGAGAGGACTAAATCTTTTTTGAGATCTGGGTTAACACGGACTAGGAAGATTTCAACATCCTTATAACCTCTCAAGATATTCAAGGCTAGATCTAAAGCATATTGAGAAGCAGGAGACTTGTCCAAAGCCACCATAACTCTTTTGATGCGTTTGATATAGATATCATCCTTAACTAGTAGCATTGGATGAGTCGAGAGTTGAAAGACATATTGACTGACTGAATTTTCTAGAATAGCCTCTATGCGTTTAAGCCCTCTAGAACCAATAATAATCAGATCGACATTTAATTCATCAGCCACTTCACAGACAACCTGTTTAGGGTCACCTTGTCGCAGAACCGTAGTTACTCTGCTAGGTTCTATGGCTACTTCTTTTAAGATCTGACTGATACTCTTACTGCCTTCTTCCCATTTAGCTGCGACCCCCTCTGCAGTTATTTGGGGTGGCACTGCATGGAGGATGGTGATATTGGCATCTTTAACGGCTGGTAACTCTAGCAGGACTTTTAGCATGTCTTGTATATGAGTTGAGCCAGAATCAGCATACAAAATTTTTTTTAGCATAAAGACGAGTCTCCCTATTTAATATTGATACTTAATTTCAGAATATGTTGAATAGGAGCAGAGCGAGGGATCTGCTTAATAGAAATTAAGAGTCAGCCCAGTTTTTACGAACTAGTATAATTGTTGGGGGGCTTACGCCTACACCGCGTCCGCGTAGCGGTGAGTCCTCTGGCAGTTTAAGATAGAATAATTCAGATTCATCTTTCATAAAAGGTCTATATTAGCTGGGATGGAAATCAAAAATTTTTTAGAACTCTGTAGTGGAAAATGGTTTTCTCAAAGAACTCATTATAATTTAGCAGGAGAAGAGGTAGATAATAGCAAGGCTGATCTGAGGATTGAACTGTTAGCAGCTGAAGATCCAGAAGTGGAAAGACTTTGCTCAAAACTAGAGGCTATCGGGGGACTGAAAAGCAGTTGGGATACATCTATAGATTGGCAGAAAACAAAACAAATTGGTTCTAGTTTGCTAATTTTCTCCAAAGACGGTCATCTATTTTCTAGTGGAAAATCTCTCATACTTGGTTCCTATAGTTTAGAACAAGATGAGATTTTAGTGCTGAAAGTAGAGATTGATACTCAACAAATAGAGGAGAGGATCTGGTTTGCTAGTCCTAACCTGAGATTGAGAACAACTATAGTTAAGCAAGACTTACCCCAGACTACCTTTTATTCAGAAATTCGCAAACTTCCCCCGAGTTAAAGTTGGGGATTGGGGAAATGTACTCACTACTCCCTATTCCCTATTCCCTGTGAAACTTATTTCAATTGTGTACTATTATAAATGAGCCAACGCTCTCCTTCTTTTTTGAGGTTGTATTGAAAGACTAAGTCTTCTTGGAAAGTCTCAATTTTATTTTTTTGATAGTAATTTGTCTTTTCTTTGATTTGAGCTTGCACTTGGGCTTCAGTTTCTGAGAGCATTTTTACAGAACTGATTTTGATTTGATGTTTGAACGTCTTATATTCTCCTTCTTCTTGAAGATCTTTGGCTCGTTCTTGCCAAATCGCTAAAATAGGTTGAGCCAGAATGTGATTGAGATTATCTATTTGATGGTTTTGACCTAGGGCTTCACTTTTAGTTTTTAACCAGTCTTCTAGCAGAATTTTGGCTTTGTCTTCTGTTAATGAGGTTTCTTTTTGTTCTTTAGGTGTTGGTGGTAGTTCGTCGTGCTGTTTGATCGTTGGTTCGTCTAGCTTAATATACAGTTGTTCGCCCTCTAAGCCTGGAATGGTGGGATGCTGCTTTTTATTGAGAATTTGTTGCAGACTGTTCCAAGCAAAAAGGAGTGAACCTATTCCTAATCCTAACAATGTTAAAGCTAATAGGAGGCGTCCTGGCTTAACTACTACTCTTTTTCTTCTTTTTCGGCGCCGAGTTGGACTGCGGGTTGCTATGAAGGCTATTTCAGATTCGGGAGCAGGTGAAGAAATGGTTAAATTTTGCTCTTCAGTATATTCATATTGTTTGGGCTGGCTAGTAGTTGAACGATGTACTTTAGTGGCTGAGCTATGATTGAGTTGTCTTTGGGTTAGCATATTTTTTTGTGTAGTCATGTTTTGTGTAGAAAAATTTTGGCACTCTGGACTATCGGTTAATTCTTCAATATATTTTTGTACATTTTTATCAGCAAAATACTCATTTAGAGAGATAGGATAATTAAGCAGATCTAAAAAATGAGGCATTACTTCAAATTTTAACCAGTATTCTGCATACCAACACAATCTAGGTAATAAATCTTCTGCATTTTGTGAAGGTTTTTGCAGGACTTCTAATATTTGTGGCTCTTGGCAATTTTGAATTTGTTCTAAGGCTGATTCCGTCTGCCCCAATAAGAGAGCACAAATAGACTTTTCAATTATGACATCAGGTATTTGAGCCATACCATTGAGTTTCTGATAGGCTTCATAGATGAGAGAGGGTTTTTTTTGGCTAAAACCTTGAGCTATTAAGGTATAGACTAAGAGATAGAGTGCTGCTGAGGACGGTATTTTGTACTCAATACTAAAAAGATTTTTTTGTTCTTGACTGGTTAATAGGGGTCGGAGTTGTTGAATAAAGCGCAGAAAGTTACTTAAATCAAGTCCTGAACGATCATTGCCAGTTCCTTCTATTCCTTGACGCTTTTCCAGAACCTGTTCTAGAAGTTTTATACCTTGTACTCTTTCTTCTGGTTCAAGAGGGAAGCCACTAAAGATATTGAGAATTCTATAAGGGACTAATTTAGCCAATTCACTTTCAATTTCTGCCTGAATACTGGGGAGAACTTGGTAAGTTTTGAGGAGATCTAAGCCTTTTTGACCATGTAGGGATGCTTGTTCATAGTTTTTTTGTTGCCACTGTTCACGACTTAACTCTAATTGGGCTAAAGCCATACTACCAAGGATATCAGTTGGAGAATTAATACTTTTGTTGTGGTTTTTGAGAAAATTTTCTCCTATTTCAATAACCTGTTCATATTCTGCTAATTCTTGTAAAACAACTAGAGCACCTGTAACCTGTTCTGAAGGAATCTCTAGGTAAGGTGAGGGCTGAAAATCTAGAGAATTTTGCCTCGGGCATGCTTCGCAAACACTAATGGGGTCTTCGGGGTTGAATAGTGACAAAAATTCTTGGTCATACTCAACCTTAGCTAGGGGATCTTTTAAAATATGATAAGCTTGCTCCAGAAGCTGACGGCGAGCCAAAATCGCTTTTGTACTATGTTCTTTGCGAGGGAGCTGTTTACTCCTATCTTGATAAGCTTGAGCAAGTTGTTCTAGGCTGGCTTGGGGGGGAACCCCCAATATTCTGTAATAATCAAGCGGAATACGCACAGTAATAAAGTTGAGAAAGTCAGAATTAGGAGGATCTTAGAAAAAGATTTAGCCTGATTTTAGCTGATCACATGCCGACATTTTGTCTACAGCAGGCTACTCCAGCGCACCAAAGTCTCAACCATAAGATGATCATAGTATGAGATGAATATTTTAAGCCTATTATAAAAGCTAAAGTAGTTGATCCATCACATTTGACTATCTAAAAATAGTTGCTTAAACTCTTTTATTGGTAAGATTGAATAGCAGTTGCCTAGGTCACAACAAAAAGCAACTAAATTTACCAGCGATAGCTTACACAACTACTGACTATATGTTTTCTGAAAGAACTTTACCTGAATTTAACACAGCCCAAGTCAAGCTCACAAAAGAAGAAGGCTTGATCCTTTATGAAGATATGATTCTTGGGCGCTTGTTCGAGGACAAATGTGCAGAAATGTATTATCGAGGTAAAATGTTTGGCTTTGTCCATCTCTACAATGGACAAGAGGCAATATCTAGCGGTATTATCAAAGCTTTGCGCTCGGGAGAAGATTATGTTTGTAGTACTTATCGAGATCATGTCCATGCCTTAAGTGCAGGAGTTCCAGCCAAGCAAGTAATGGCAGAGTTATTTGGCAAAGCAACAGGCTGTAGTAAAGGACGGGGTGGTTCTATGCACATGTTCTCTGCTGAACATGGACTGTTAGGGGGATATGCGTTTGTAGCGGAGGGAATTCCAGTGGCAACAGGAGCAGCTTTTGCTAGTAAATATCGTCGCGAAGCAATGGGGGATGCTAAGGCGGATCAAGTAACAACCTGTTTTTTTGGCGATGGAGCGAGTAATAATGGGCAGTTCTTTGAATGCTTAAATATGGCTGCGCTTTGGAAATTACCAATTATTTATGTTGTAGAAAACAATAAGTGGGCGATTGGGATGTCACATTATCGAGCGACTTCTCAGCCGGAAATTTATAAAAAAGCCAGTGTTTTTAACATGGTAGGAGTAGAAGTAGATGGCATGGACGTTGTAGCTGTCAATACAGTAGCCAAAGAGGCTGTAGCTAGAGCAAGAGCAGGCGAAGGACCAACTTTAATCGAGGCGTTAACTTATCGCTTCAGAGGGCACTCTCTCGCTGATCCTGACGAGATGAGATCAGCAGATGAGAAACAGTTTTGGGGGGCTAGAGATCCCTTGAAAAAGTTCTCTACCTATTTGTTGGAGAAGAAACTAGCTACTGCAGAGGACTTGACTGCTATTGAGCAAAAAATTCAAAACGTGATTAATGATGCTGTTGAGTTTGCCCAAAACAGTCCTGAACCTGATCCTAGCGAATTGCATCGCTATGTTTTTGCTGAAGACTAAGCGAAAAAGGGTGGGTAGAATCAACTACCCTTTTTTTATTTAAGCTAATAGAAAACTCATCCCTCCAGAGAAAAGTTTTAGGTGTAGTCTACTTGAGGGTAGGGGAGTGGAAAATTTGCTAGATTTTTATGCGAGCTATTTAGTACAAAAAGCGGGGGAGATTACATATTTGACTAAATTTGCTAATTCTTGAAGCTGGTTGATAGCTTCCGCCCCTTCTAATTTCATAAGTTCGCGGTCGTCTCGCATCTCTGTCCAAGTGATTCCATAGTCAGACACCAGAAAGCGAATGAGATGATTTTCTCCTAGACTAACCATAAAGGATGCACTATTCATCTGACCGCCACAGGTGTAACAAGCGGCCAAGTAACCCCTATTCTCCAGCACGATAGCTAGAGCTTGAAGATTCATCACCAAGTCTTGTACAAATTGACGGTGTTGCTCCGCTAGTCTTGTAAACACAATATTTCTCCAAACAACACATTGATTATTATAAGTCCTTAATAGTTTTTTAATATTTATTTTTTAAGGACTTAGACTGAATTAGACAAACTTTCTCTGTACCCTGTTTCCTAAAGTTAGCGTTCCATTCTCTCCACCCTTAAATTTAATTTTCTCGAACTTATTAAGATCATTCCCTGCTTAGAGCAAAAATATAGCTCTCTAGCAAAGGGGAAAAGACTATCAAATCCACTCTAAAATGGCTTCTTCCTTGGTATTAGTATTTCTATCGGTAGTTTCACGATTGAATTTCAGGTGTATAGAGCGAGTCTGTTCACCATCGACAGCTACAGCCATAATAGGGTAGTCAATTAAACCATCAGGGAAGTACAGGTGAAAACGGAAAGTTCCATCTTCATTTAGTTTGATAGGTCTTCCACCAATGGTAACTGTGGCATCAGGTTCAGTTGCTCCATAGACGATTAATTCAGCATCAGCCACCAGCCAGAACTTACGAGGACGTTCAGGGAGAATACCGATACCTGACATCCCGATACCTGACATCCCGATACCTGACGCCGAGTAGCCTGAGAGACCAACACCTGATTCTGAATAAAGACCTACTCCTGAGGACGAATAGAGACCTACTCCTGAGGCTGAATAGAGACCTACTCCTGATTCTGAATAAAGACCTACTCCTGAGGACGAATAGAGACCTACTCCTGATTCTGAATAAAGACCTACTCCTGATTCTGAGTAAAGACCTACTCCTGAGGACGAATAGAGACCTACTCCTGAGGCTGAATAGAGACCTACTCCTGATTCTGAATAAAGACCTACTCCTGATTCTGAGTAAAGACCTACTCCTGAGGCTGAATAGAGACCTACTCCTGAGGCTGAATAGAGACCTACTCCTGAGGCTGAATAGAGACCTACTCCTGATTCTGAATAGAGACCTACTCCTGAGGCTGAATAGAGACCTACTCCTGATTCTGAGTAAAGACCTACTCCTGAGGCTGAATAGAGACCTACTCCTGAGGCTGAATAGAGACCTACTCCTGAGGCTGAATAGAGACCTACTCCTGATTCTGAGTAAAGACCTACTCCTGATTCTGAGTAAAGACCTACTCCTGATTCTGAATAAAAACCTACTCCTGAGGCTGAATAAAGACCTACTCCTGATTCTGAGTAAAGACCTACTCCTGATTCTGAGTAAAGACCTACTCCTGATTCTGAGTAAAGACCTACTCCTGATTCTGAGTAAAGACCTACTCCTGAAGACCAAGAGCCTGAGAGACCAGAGACATTGGTTTGAGGGTAAGAAGCGTAGCTAGAGACTGCATTGTCAGAGACAGTTGGTAAAGCCCAACTACCTACTCCTGGACTCAGAACATAAGAACTAAATGTAGACTCTTCTCTAGGGTTATCAGGTAGATACTGTAAAGAGTCAGAGACATTAACATCAGGAGAACTCAATTGATAGTTCTCAGGTGAATGAGATTTAGTAAAAACAGCATAACGTTCTTGAGGTGAAACCAATTGATAGACTGTTTTGTCACGGAGGTCTTCTTCCCAGTTCACTGTAACAAAGACATCTTCTATCCATTGGGAGGGATAGAGGGGAGGAACATGGACGGAAAGAGAACGGGCTAAAACTAACCAACGTCCGTCAAAAGCTCGATAGCCGATTTCCACGATGTAGTCACGGTTACTGACTGGTACTGATAAATACCATTCTCTAGCTAATTCATCACAGAGATATTCTTGAACACTGTGGGGAACTTGAGAATTGAAGTCAATGTGAGTTACATCATAGAGACGTAGAATTAACGTTTGTCCACCCTGACTGCGTAATTCTTGTTTATGTTCGTTAGGAATGTCCCAATAAGCATAAGTCCACTGTGAATCGCGTGGCATTAGAACAATACGGCTTTCTCCATAGCCACCTGGAAGAGATTGAGTATTTTCCGCTAGCTCAATTGATGAGATAGTATCTTTTATCGACGTTTCTAGGGTTAGTTCAAATTTGGCTGGTTTCACATTGGCCTCTTCTTTAGTAATTGTTTGTTCTTCCTCGATTTGAATATTGGACTGTCGCATTACTTGTTGGATCGCAGACAGTAATTCCTGTTTACGCTTGCGACTGTATCGATATATATTAAAATCGCTGGCAATTTTGCGTAGTTGCCGTAAGGTCATTTCTTCTAAGGGCGGGCGTTCTTTGGCCATGAGTAAATTCTCCATGTATTGAAACGACAAATAGCTCCTCTTAATTAGATCAAAAAGACTATCCAACTGTTTATTTGATTCTCTAGCCTGTAATTTCTTTTGGGCCAGTTATTTTATAAACCTATCTTAATGTTATGTAATAAATTTCTCTCTAGGTCAAGGGGTCTTCGGGGGCTTCTGACGATTTAATCAGCAATTTGACCCAAAATTGTCAGGAAATCCTGACTTTTTAGGAAAATTTAGAATAAAAGTCAGGAAATTCTGACTTACAGCATTTGTTGAAAATCCACAGAACCCATGATCTGTAAAAGATCATGGGTTCTGTCCGTAGAGTGTTGTAGCTTAATAGAGCAGAATTTGCTGTAAAAAAGAAAAAGGAGAGTGACAGTTAAGAAAGTGGCACTTTAAGGGGGATGGTCAAAAAGAAAGTTATGTAATATAATAGATATGTGTGAGGAGTAAGAACGAATAAAAAAAGCCTTTGGGGTCGAAACACGGAAAGACTCCCATAGGCTTTTTTCATATATTAAATAGCTTAAGGGTACCCACAAGAGGCACCCAGACGAATATGTGTAAAACCCTGCAGCGACAGGGTTTTTGGCTGTTACAACTTAACTTCAATATCTACGCCTGAAGGAAGATCCAGTTTCATGAGGGCATCGATAGTTTTAGAAGAGGGTTGATAGATATCAATAATTCTGCGATGGGTACGAGTTTCAAAATGCTCGCGAGAATCCTTATCAACGTGAGGGGAACGCAACAAACAATAGATTTTTCTTTTGGTCGGGAGGGGAATAGGTCCAATAGCTGTAGCGTTTGTTCTATTAGCTGTATCGACAATCTTTTCACAAGAAGTATCTAGTAAGCGGCGGTCAAAGGCTTTGAGGCGAATGCGTATTTTCTGTTGAGCGATAGTAGCCATAATCTTTAGTTGTCCAGGTTCAGTAAATAAAGGGTTTGAGAGACACTAACGGAGCAGATCAAGGGTTCTGCTCCGTTAGTGTTAGTTAGGTTGTCTTACTTGATAATTTTAGAAACAACGCCTGCACCGATGGTGCGTCCACCTTCACGGATGGCAAAGCGCATTCCCTGCTCAATAGCAATAGGGTTAATCAGTTCTACGGTCATTTTGATGCGGTCACCAGGCATAACCATTTCTACAGCACTCCCATCGTCAGCAGTATAGTCCTTGATGGTTCCTGTCACGTCAGTTGTACGGACATAGAACTGAGGACGATAGTTTTTGAAAAATGGAGTATGACGACCTCCTTCTTCTTTGGTCAAAACATAGACTTCCCCTTCAAATTGATTATGGGGCTTAATTGAACCAGGTTTAGCGATAACTTGGCCGCGTTCAATGTCCTCTTTTTGGACCCCGCGAAGAAGGAGTCCGGCGTTATCTCCTGCCATTCCTTCATCAAGGCTTTTTTTGAACATTTCTATGCCGGTTACGGTGGTATTTTTGGTGTCTTTGATACCAACTAGTTCAACGGTCTCACCTACTTTGACTTTACCGCGTTCGATCCTTCCTGTGGCTACTGTTCCACGACCGGTGATGGAGAAGACATCTTCTACTGCCATCAAGAAGGGTTTGTCTATTTCTCTTACAGGGGTATCTAGGTAGGTATCCACTGCGTCCATAAGATTATAGATTTTGTCTACCCATTCATTTTCGCCCTTTTGGGTTTTGGGGTTGGCAGTCATTGCTTCAAGAGCTTTGAGACCTGAGCCAGTTACGATGGGGATGTCATCTCCAGGGAAGCCATAGCTAGAGAGAAGGTCTCTTACTTCTAGTTCTACTAACTCTAGTAATTCTGCATCATCAACCATGTCTATTTTGTTGAGGAAGACAACTAGTTTAGGAACGCCTACTTGTTTAGCTAGGAGGATATGTTCTCTGGTTTGGGGCATTGGTCCATCTGCCGCCGAGACTACTAGTATCCCCCCGTCCATTTGGGCTGCTCCTGTGATCATGTTTTTTACATAGTCAGCATGGCCCGGACAGTCTACGTGAGCGTAGTGACGTTCTGGCGTTTCGTATTCTACGTGAGCGGTATTGATGGTGATACCGCGTGCCTTTTCTTCAGGGGCAGCATCGATCTCATCATATTTCCTAGCTTGGGCATTACCTGTGGCTGCTAGAGTCATGGTAATAGCGGCTGTTAGGGTTGTTTTACCATGATCAACATGGCCTACTGTTCCGATGTTAACGTGTGGTTTATTTCGTTCAAATTTAGCGCGTGCCATGAATTGTTTTTTCCTTCCTTTTTTTTCTTAACTACACCTTTGTCTGGTGGTCAGTCCGGTTAGGTTCTGACCAAGCAGGCAAAGAATTTTAGGTGTTCCCTTTGCTTTTAGCAATTATTTCATCAGAGACGTTACGGGGTATTTCCTCATAGTGACTGAACTCCATGGTGAAAACTCCTCGTCCCTGGGTTTTGGAACGGATGTCGGTGGCGTAACCGAACATTTCTGCTAGGGGAACTTTTGCTCCCACTTTGGCAATCCCTGCATCTGACTCCATACCTTCGATTTGGCCGCGACGTGAGTTGAGATCGCCCATGACATCCCCTAGATAGTTTTCGGGGACTTCTACTTCTACTTTCATTTTTGGTTCTAGAAGTACTGGACTAGCTTTCATCACTGCTTCTCTTAAAGCCATTGAGCCGGCTATTTTAAAGGCCATTTCGTTGGAGTCTACGTCGTGGTATGACCCATCGACTAGGGTGGCTTTGACATCTATTAGGGGATAGCCTGCCAGGACTCCTGACTCGCAACATTCTCTGATCCCTTGTTCGATAGCTGGGATATATTCTTTAGGAACTGATCCACCTACTATTTTGGAAACAAATTGAAATCCTGTAGCGGGTTCGCCTGGGGCTAGTTCAATGACGACATGACCGTATTGTCCTTTACCTCCACTTTGCTTGATGTATTTGCCTTCTGCTTTTGAGGGTTTGCGCACTGTTTCTCGGTAGGCCACTTGGGGTTTACCTACGTTGGCTTCTACTTTGTATTCCCTCAACATCCTATCGACGAGAATTTCTAGGTGAAGTTCTCCCATTCCTGCTATTACGGTTTGGTTGGTTTCTTGGTCTATACTGACTCGGAAGGTTGGATCTTCGTCGGAGAGGGCTTGTAGGGCTTTGGAGAGTTTCTCCATGTCTTGTTTAGTTTTTGGCTCTACTGCTACAGAAATTACTGGTTCAGGTACAAATAGGGATTCTAGAATGATTGGTTTATTATCATCACATAAAGTATCACCTGTAAAAGTTCCTTTTAAGCCGATGGTTGCCCCTAGGTCTCCTGCTCTCAATTCATCTACTTCTATCCGATCATTAGCCTTTAAGACGATCAAGCGAGATATTCTTTCTTTGACATCTTTGGTGGCGTTATAGACGTAGCTTCCTTTGGTTAGGACTCCTGAGTACACTCTGATAAAGGTTAATCTTCCATAGGGATCAGCCGCTATTTTGAAGGCGAGGGCGGCGAATGGTTCGTCGTCGCTGGCTCTTCTTTCTGCTTCTGTTCCATCTGGCAGAAGTCCTTTGATAGCTGGTACATCAAGGGGAGATGGGAGGTAGTCTACTACTGCGTCTAATAGTTGTTGTACGCCTTTGTTTTTGAAAGCAGAACCACACAACATTGGTACTATAGTGCCCGCTATTGTTCCTTTCCGTAGTCCTCTAGCTATTTCTTCTTCGGTTAGGTCTTGCCCTTCTAGGTATTTTTCGATCAGTTCTTCTTCTGTTTCAGCGACTGCTTCGACTAATTGTGTCCTATATTCCTGAGCTATTTCTAGTAGATCTGCAGGAATATCAGTTTCTTCAATTTCTTTCCCTAGGTCATCTTTGTAGATGTTGGCTCGCATTGTTACTAAGTCTATGATGCCTTTGAATTCGGTTTCTGCTCCAATAGGAATTTGAATAGGCACCGCTCTTGCTCTCAAGCGATCTTTAACTTGTTCATAGACTTTGAAGAAGTTTGCTCCTGTGCGATCCATTTTGTTGACAAAAGCTATCCGCGGGACTTTATAGCGATCTGCTTGTCTCCAGACTGTTTCTGATTGAGGCTGTACTCCACCAACTGAGCAGAAAACTGCTATCACACCGTCTAGAACTCGCATTGACCGTTCTACTTCTATGGTGAAGTCCACGTGCCCTGGCGTATCAATGATGTTGATGCGGTGGTCTTTCCAGCTTGTGGTGATCGCCGCAGCTGTAATCGTGATGCCACGCTCTCTTTCCTGTTCCATCCAGTCGGTTACTGCTGTTCCCTCATGGACTTCACCTATCTTGTGAACCATTCCTGAATAATACAGAATCCGTTCAGTGGTTGTTGTTTTACCTGCGTCTATATGGGCTGCTATACCCATATTTCGCACTCTTTCGAGGGGGACAGTACGTGCCACAGCTATCTCCTTCTACCCAATGAGAATATCTTTAGATTTTTTACACTATTTACAATTCTATACCTTTGTCTGCCTTGATCACTTAATATTTATAGTGAGCAAAGGCTTTGTTGGCTTCTGCCATTTTATGGGTTTCTTCTCTTTTTTTGATTGCTCCCCCTGTTTCGTTGGCGGCATCCATGATTTCGTTGGCTAGTCTGCCTGACATGGTTTTGCCGCCTCTATTGCGTGAATAATGTACTAGCCAACGCAGGGCCAAGCTTGTCCCTCTTTCTGAACGAACTTCCATCGGCACTTGATAGGTGGCTCCTCCTACCCGACGGGCTTTTACTTCTACTAGCGGTGTCAAATTGCGTACTGCTTTTTCAAACACTTCTAGAGCTTCATTGCCTGTCCTCTCTTGTATAGTGGTAAAAGCATCATAGACAATTTTTGAGGCTAATGATTTTTTTCCACTGTACATTATTCGATGTATGGTCATGTTGACCAATATACTATTATACACTGGATCTGGGGAGACAGTGCGTTTTTTAGTGTTTTTCCGACGTGACATTTTTTATATTTTCCCTTATTTAACTCTTAGCTGCTTTTGGACGTTTAGTTCCGTATTTGGAACGTCCTTGTTTACGATTTTTAACTCCTGCTGCATCTAATGGACCCCTGATGATATGGTATCTGACTCCAGGTAGATCTTTGACCCGACCCCCTCTAATTAAAACTACTGAATGTTCTTGTAGGTTATGACCAATCCCTGGGATATAGGCAGTCACTTCAAACCCTGAAGTTAAACGCACCCGCGCCACTTTCCGCAGTGCTGAGTTGGGCTTTTTCGGAGTTGTGGTAAATACTCTTGTGCAAACCCCACGCCTTTGTGGGCACTCTTTGAGTGCGGGAGACTTGGTTTTCTTTTGTACCTTTGATCGTTCGGCACGAATAAGTTGCTGTATGGTGGGCATGTATAAGATTAAAATACAGTAAAAATCACTGACAATCTATCATATTAGCAAAATACTTCTGATATAGTCAAGAGTAAAATTTTTTTACCTTCCTTTATGTGTGTGTAACCACTTATAACAATATGTTGTAGGGAAATTACCCTCATAGATAAGGCGGAGATATTTGCTAGTTTAGGATAGTAAGCAATCGCCGACCAAGGAGAAAGTAGGATAGATGGGTCCAACTAACTATAAAGACTACTACGCCATATTACAAGTAAATAAGACAGCAACAGAAGATGAGATAAAAAAATCTTATAGGAAACTAGCCAGAAAATATCATCCTGATGTGAACCCAAACAACAAAAAAGCGGAAGAACTTTTTAAAGAAGTTACCGAGGCTTATGAGGTGCTTTCTGATGCCGAGAAACGAAAAAAATACGATCAATATGGACCATACTGGAAACAGTCAGCACAGCAAGACTCTTGGAAAACTACCACTCCAACAGGAGTTCCTTTTGATGGGTTTGATTTTAGTCGATACAATGACTTTCAAGAGTTTATTAATGAATTGCTAGGCAAAGTAGGTAATACATCTACCGCAAGTAGCAGCAGTTATTACAATCCTTCCAGTTGGCAGACTGAAGTTGGTACAGATGCAAGGGCAACTAGCGAAGCCAATATCAAGTTAACCTTTTCTGAGGCTTTGCATGGGGTAAATAAGAAATTACAAGTAAACGGAGAAATTATTGATGTACCGATTCCCGCAGGAGTCAGAACAGGTATTCGCATTAGAGTTAGAGGAAAAGGTGCTTTTGACCCTTTGACACAACAAAGAAAGGATCTCTTTCTCAATGTACAGCTAGAACCCCATTCATTCTTTCAATTTGAAGGAGAAAACTTAGTCTGTGAAGTTCCTGTTACTCCCGATGAGGCGGTTTTAGGGAACTCTATAGAAGTTCCTACAGTCGACGGAATGGTGACCATGAAACTACCTGCAGGAGTAAGATCAGGACAGTCATTTCGCTTAAAAGGAAAAGGCTGGCCTAACCCGAAAGGAGGAAGGGGTGATCAGTTGGTGAAAATAGTTCTGGCAATCCAGACTTCTTTGACCCAACAAGAAAGAGAATATTACGAGAAATTGCAAGCAATCAGAACTTTTAATCCCCGTCAAAATTTGAAACAAATAAAAGTTTAAAAATTCTTGCAATTTTTTTCAAAATAGATTAATATAGGTCTGCGATGTGATATAATATTCTGGAGCCTCAGCAAAAGGGTTATATTTAACTGCTTCACTTATACTTATGGTACTTTGTAAGCTAAAAGGCTCTACTGCTGCAGATCTTGTGGCTTTCTTTTGCCTTTACCCTCCGTCAGGCTACTGACAGCCAGCTCCAAAAATGTTTTAAATATGCTTGCAATTTTTCCAAAAAGGGTGTAACATACTATCACGAACTCTAAAACTTATCAAGGAAACCGATATGAAAGGTAGATTTCTTAAATCATTGACCATAGCCAGCACTTTGGTTGTAGGTACTCTAGGTTCTCAAGTATTCAGTAACTCAGCTAATGCGGCATCGTTAAGTTATACAGCAGGTTATCTAGATCCTAGTGGTACTCCAACGAACACTCAATATGACAACGAACCAGTAACACCTCCATTACCTCAGTTTAATCCTGCTCTTGGGACACTGAAATCTGTAACTATTAGCTATACTGCCAACGCCAACTTCTCCGGTACAGTAAAAAGTTTTGATCCAAAAGTACAAACTTACTCTCAACAGTTAGATGGAGTTGCAGTATTTAACGTTGGTCCTCTCGGTAATCCCGTTTTACCTGTACCAAGCACAACTATTCAAGCTTCATTACCACCTGTTGTTAATGCCCCTATTGCTCCTGGTCAGACAATTCCTGTTGGACCAACAACGGCTACTGCTTCAGGCGGACCTATAACAATAACACCAAGTGACGCTGATCTAAATGCTGCAGGTTTTATTGGGACCAGCTATTTTCCAGCATTTTTAAGTGGTCTTGCAAGCACTACTTTCAATGCAAGTAGTGGAAACATTCTCGGGCAAGTTACTACTACTGTTGGTGGAAATATCACCTTAACATACAATTATGATGAAGAAGTTCCTGAACCCTCAGACAGTGTTGGAGTTTTGTTAGCTTTAGGTGGTCTAGGTTTCCTAAAATTTATTAAAATCAAGCAAAGTTAAGTAGTTTGGACTGACTAAATTCATATTTTTCCTGCTCCTTTGATAGGAGCATTTTTTTATTTAGGTAATTTATACTGACTAACAATCCGTTTAGCATAGGGTGGGACGTGGCTTTCTAGCTTTTCAGGATAGTTACGTTGAACATAGAGAAAATTGCGTGTAAAGTGAGAATCTATAGAAAAGCGAGCATATTCTAGTCCACTTGGACCGAGGCGTTCAATGACTACCCCCATCAGTTGAGCCGCCCACATAGGCAGGGTTACTCCTTGATCATAGGCAGGAATACTCTGTTGCACGGCTGGTTTACGGTTTCCCCTCGTAGAGACCGGTTGTGTATCTAGTTCATCTTTAATTAGATCCAGCATCCGATCTCCAGTACTATTACGCACAACAATCCATTGCCAGCCAAAAGGTGCACCCATATAGCCAACGACTAGATCCGCTAACCCATTGACATAGTCAAAACAACTCAAGCAAGAAGGGGCAAAAATATCTTTAAGTTGATTAGTTTTCAGACCAAAAAAAGGGACTTTCTCAACACTGCCATCCTCATGTTTAAAATGAACACGAAAGTCCTGCATAAACTCATAATGTACAACAGTTTCAGGAGAACGACTAGTAGTTTCGAGGAACTTCTGTAAACCGGCGCGGGTGACATTATCGACACAGGGAGTGCCTAGGACATAGAGACGTTCTAAGCCTAGCTGTTTTTCTACTGCGCGTAAAGCTTGTATTTGACAACCCACACCAATGACTAAAAGACGTTTGAGACCTGATTTCTCAATCTCTTCTAAAATAGAGAGATTAGGGGAGAGAGTGGGTTTATTGACCCTAGCCGCTAGTATTTCCTCAGGAGTTCTGGCAATAATAGGTAAAGGAGTAAAACGGTCATCGGCTGTATTTTGGACACATACAACGCCTTCTACCCATCCCTGAGTGAGCATTTTACAAGCTAAGGAACTGACTATACCTGTCCATTGAGCGCCTTCAATAGGTTGTTTCTTTTTAGCTGAGAGCATCGACTGATGTACCCCAAAGTACAACTCATTCTCATTCTCTAGATTACGACTCCGCAGGTGTGCTGCTTCTTCTAGTGCCGCCATTTGTTGATTAAGAAAAGCACAGGCTTCTTTGACATAGTGAATATAATAGGTATCACAGAGTCCACATTCACTACAGAGTTCTTTGGCAGGACGACGACTACCTTTTGGCAGTGCTTTGGCTTTTTGATGTGGGTTAATTGCGGTCATTTTCCATAATATTTATTATCTTTTTTAGCTTACAGCAGTTTGTAAACAAATAAACCACAAAACCAAAGGCATTCTATTCTAGAAAAAAATCAGTAAAATCTGTTAATTTTGCCCTAATCACGGTAACATAAGTACTAAAGATAATTAAATTAATCAATATGAAACTAGGCTTTTTAGTGCGCTCTAATAACAATGACCTAGGAATAGGAAAAATAATTGCTATAGATAGTGCAAGTGCAGAGATTGAATATTTTTCTTCTGTGGGAGGACGCATCATGGAAAAAGTCCAACCAGAGAATATTCACAGAGTCAAACTAGAAAGTCAAACTCGCTGTTATCTCTATAGAAAAGAAAATAATAGTTGGCAAATAGGCAGGATTAAAAGTTGGGATGAAGAAAAACGGAAATATGAGATCCACTTACCTGATAGTAAAGTCAATTTTGCCCCTGAAAGTGATATTTATGTCAGATGTAACCTTCCCATAGAAGATCCTATTGAGATCCTAAGCATGAAAGGACAGGAAACCCCCTACTTTCATAAACATCGTTCGCGGTTTCTCAAAATGATTGTGCAACAACGTGCTATCAGTAAAGGGATGACGGGGTTACTCTCAGCCAATATAGAACTCTATTCCCATCAAGTAGAAGTCATCCGTCGAGTCTTAGAAGATCCCATTCAACGTTATTTACTCGCCGATGAGGTAGGTTTAGGAAAGACTATCGAAGCTGGAGTTATTTTACGTCAATTTTTACTGGATCAACCAGAGGGAAAAGCCTTAATTTTGGTTCCTGTACATCTTTTAGCACAATGGCAAGAGGAACTAGAAAATAAATTTTATCTATCTCAGTTTCCTGAGAGAGTTACCCTCTTGTCAACAGAAGACTGGGGAAACTTAGAAAAAAATCCCCCTAACTATAACTTTTTTCTGATTGATGAAGCGCACCATATAGCAGCAATGGCTACATCAGGCGATCCGATGAAACGTCGTTGCTTCCAAACTTGTCGAAGATTAGCGCATAAGTCCAAGATCTTGCTACTGCTTTCGGCCATTCCTATTCTGAACAATGAAGAGGACTTTTTAACCATGTTACATCTTCTTGATCCGACCAACTACGATCTACAAGATGTCGCAGGGTTTAGAGAAAAGGTAGAGAAACGACAGGAGATAGGGAAGGTTTTATTAGCTTTTCAGCCAGGCATACATCCTTTTGTCCTCAAAAAAAGCCTGCAAAACCTGAGAACGCTGTTTTCTGACGACTTACCCCTTTTAAACTTAATTGATCAGTTAGAAAGGCAGCAAGAGCCTGCTGAAATAGATCTACAGATATCTGCTATCCGTAATTATATTAGCGATACTTATCGACTTCATCGACGGATGTTGCGTAACCGTCGTGTTAAGGTTGAGGATGTTATTTTTGCCCGCAATGCCGTTCCTCGCCTAGAATATGATTTAGATGAACGAATCTACCCCCTTTATGAATTATTAGATGAATGGCGCATTGCTGCCCCTGATACGAGTCATTATCAGCGCATTTTTAGCCTTCTTTTTCGTTCTAGTAATACTTGGTTAGGTGTTTTAAAACAGGTCGTAGAATATCGTTTAAAGGGAACGGGGAACAGGGAACATTTAATGGCGGATTTTACAGAGGATGAGCGCCAACTTTTAAGATCTACTCCCTATTTTTCAGGTGAAGAGAATATTTTAGAGGGTCTGGTTAATCTTTTAAAAAGTCCCTCGGAAGATGGAGATAGATTAGAATTGTTAAAAATCATTATTCTCTATCACTTAGCAGATATTCTGAATTTACAAAACTTGAAAAGAAATTTACCAGAATTACAGCAGAGAATTCAAGAAAGAATTGCTCGTCCTTTGACTGTAGATAAGTTTCCTAAATTAGTTATTTTTAGCAGTTTTACGTCAACTTCTAGGGCAATATTTGATTATCTAGTCAGTATTTTTGGCAATAAAGCAGTAGTGAGTCATTGCCGAGGTTTAAAAGTAGAAAATATTGCCGATAATTTCCAGAGGTTTAAAAATAATTCTCAATGTTTTCTTTTAGTTGTTGATCCCTCGGGAGAGGAAGGGAAAAACTTACAATTTGTGGATGGTGTGATTCATTTTGATTTACCTTTCTCCCCCAATCAATTAGAACAACGTCTAGGGAGAGTAGATAGAATTGGGGGAAAACAGAGTATTAATTCTTGGTTATTAGCAGGGATTGATTCAAATGATAGTATTTCCGAGCTTTGGTATCAAATACTGCATGAAGGATTTAATGTTTTTCAACATTCAATTGGTAGTTTACAATTTTATGTGGAGAAAAAGACTTTCCCAATAGAAAAAGCCTTATTTAGATCTAGTGCCAATGAGATTAGAGAATTAATTGAGCAGATCAAACAAGAAATTGTAGCCGAAAATGTAAAAAATAGTGAACAGAATACCTTAGATGAAATTGATAATTATTCAGAGGCAGATTATTTTAAGGCTTTAGAAAGTTATGATGAAGAACATAAAAAAATAGAGCAAGCTACCGAAAGTTTGCTAATTAATGTCTTAAAATTTCGCCGCAACTATGATGCTAAATTGCAGGATGTCAGGCGATATGAACCGAGAGAAGATACCTTAATTCCCCTAGAAGACTTAAAAAGATATTTTGCCAACAAGACCAAAAATAAAGGTGTTTATAGCCGTCGTTTAGCTAATCAATATTCAGGAGTCAACCTCTATAGAATTGGCGAAGTATTAATTGATACCTTAATCGATTATTTCAACTGGGATGAAAGGGGAAAAGCCTTTGCTATGTGGAGAGAAGAGGAAACATGGGACAGGAGTGAAGGAGGAGAATGGGTAGGGTTCCGCTTTGATTATCTGATAGAACTTGATTGGTCGAAAATTGAATTAGTTCTGCAAAAATTAAAGCTGTCAGACTTTAACACAAAAGCCTTAAAACGTCAAGGAGATGCTTTATTTCCCCCTCTGTTAAAAACTGTCTTTTTAGATAAAAAAGATCAAATAGTAGAGGATGAATCTTTATTAAAAATTCTGCAACGTTCTTATATACGCGAAGGAAAGGAGATTAAAGATCATAACTTAGCTAAAGATAAATTATCTATCCTAGATCAGTTTATTGAGCCAAGTAAATGGGAGAACTTCTGTCGGGAAGCTAGACAAACCTCAGAAAAATTACTGCGGGATTCTGTCAATTTTAGCGAATATTGCCAGCAACACCACCAAGCAGCTAAACTGAAACTAGCTAACCGTTTACAACAATTACAATTCCGTTATCAGCGTTTTTCTGACCCTCAACTAGCGCAAGAAATTAAACTAGAAACTGCTTTAAATGAAGCTTTATTGAATGCTATTAGTTATCCTTCTTTCCGTTTAGATGCAGTGGGGTTCATTATTGTTTCAGGGAGAGCGCCTGATGATGATTGAGACTTTTAACCACATTAAAAGAATAATTGAAGAAGGTGCATCTCTTCTGGTTCCTGCTGAAATTAGCGAAGCTTGTCATCAACGCTTACTCACTGCGTTACAAGAAGAAATTACCCCTCTAGAAATAGCAATTTTAATTCGCCATTTCCTGAGAAGAGAAGACGAAAAGATCCAAGGTGGAACACCCCAAACCCTGAAAGTTCCTCGTCATTATCCCTATCCCCAAGATAGAAAAATCTGGGAACAAAGTGGAATAAAAATTATAAGGGAAACTTCAGACTATTTTCTCATCTTTGCTGATCCTTGGACTCCTAAATGGTTAAATTTCTCTCAATCCCCAGAAAAAGACGCATTTGGGGAAGTTCCAAGGAGAAACTATCAAAGGATACCTGGTGATCCTTTTCTCTCTTTAGTCGGGTTAACCCATTACCGCAGTATTGGACAAAGAGAAGTAATTAGGGCAATTTTAAGCGCACCCCCTAACTCTACTCTAGTGGTTAACTTACCCACAGGTGCCGGAAAAAGTCTTTGTTTCCATCTTCTGGCTTTATTAAAATCAGCACAAGGCGTAACTATAGTTATTGTACCGACAATTTCCCTAGCTTTAGACCAAGAAAGATCTATAAAAGCTTATATTTCTCATCCTACTGCTTACTATCGGGATGACTCGGAAGTTGGACAAGCAAGACGCAAAGAGATCCGTCAACGTATTCGTCAAGGAACACAACGTATAGTCTTTACTTCCCCAGAAGGTCTTCTTACTTCCCTTTCTCCTTGTTTATATGATGCTGCCTCAAGGGGATATCTTCGTTATTTTGTCATTGATGAAGTTCACATAGTCGAACAGTGGGGAGAAGAGTTTCGTCCTGCTTTCCAAGAAATTCCCAGTTTAAGACGAGATTTATTAAAGCACACCTCTTTTAAGACAATATTACTAACTGCTACTTTAACAGAATCCTGTTTAAATACCCTAAAACATCTTTTTGCTGACCCTAGAGAATTTAAAGTCATCTCCGCAGTACAATTGAGACCAGAACTTTCTTATTGGTTTGTTAAGTGTACACATAAAGAGGAGAGAAACTCCCGACTTTTAGAAGCAGTCTGTCATCTCCCTCGACCCCTTATTATTTACGCATCCAAACGGGAGGATGTCTATCAATGGAGTGACATTCTATCTCAATACGGGTTTAAACGCTTTGCTATGATGACGGGAGAAAGCGATACCGGAGAACGTTCCCAATTAATTGAAAAATGGAGAGAGAAAAAAATTGATCTTGTTATTGCGACCTCTGCTTTTGGGTTAGGGGTAGATCTCCAAGATGTCCGATCTGTCATTCATCTCTGCATTCCCGAAACCATTGATCGGTTTTATCAAGAAGTGGGACGTGTAGGAAGGGATGGAAAAGCGGCTATTTCCCTAACACTATATACCAAAGATGATTATAAAATTGCTGAGTCTCTCAATAAAACTTCTAGTATTACCCTAGAACTGGGACTGAAAAGATGGGAAAGTATGTTTCATGCGAAAGAAACACTACCCGATGGATCTTATCGTCTTCCTTTGGGTGTTCCTCCCTCCATGTCTGAGAAAGACATTGATATGAATAGTGAGAAACACCTGAAATGGAACCGTTTAACTCTTAACCTGATGAGTCAAGCAAAATTAATTGACCTTGAATGGGAACAACCTCAACAAAATGTTAACCAAAATTCTCGTCTAGTCCGTATCAAGAATCAATTTCATCTCTCTATGCAGACTTGGGAAGACTATGTAGAACCCATTCGTCAACATCGTGAACAGAGGAATACCGAGAACCTAGACTTAATGAAAGAGACCTTATTAGAATATCCTAGTCGTTGTATATCAGAAATTTTCAGCCAGGCCTATACTCAACCAGGAATAAGAGTCTCTTCTGCTTGTGGAGGTTGTCCTTGGTGTCGTCAACATAAACGATCATCATTTGCTCAAATTATGCCTCAACCTCTCCCCATTTGGCAAAATTCTGCTTTTTCTTTAGGACTTGAATTAAAAAGAATATTAAAAGGAGCGGAACTACTATTAATATTTTATAATACTATCTCAGAGGAGTTATTAGATCGCTTATTAAGGTGGTTTATTTCTCAAGGAGTCATTAACCTTATTTCTCCTGTTCCCTTAGATCTTCCCCAAGAAGCAACTATCTTTACCCATGATCACTATCAACCCATCACCTTATATAGAGTCCCTACTTTCATCTATTGTCCTCCCTCCTATCAGGTGGGTAACTTTCTGTCTGGTTCTATTTCTCCTCGCATTGTTTTGCTACCGAGTAATACTCCAGACCCGACCAGAAGTGATCGTTATTTAATTGATATTTTCAATGGACGCAGTTTTAAAATCGAGGTTTTTTGTCAGGAGATTAATTTATGAGTGTTTTAAAACAAGCTTTAGCGACTCCTAGTCGCTTTCGGGGAATATATCGCTATTTGCTTCAGGCTGCAGGACAAAGGGAGAAAAAAGAGACCTTAGGTAAGATGCTTTCACCTGCTGAATTAGTACAAGATAAACCCTCAGAAAGACCCATGTTTACACATTCCTTACGAGAAGCTATTAAATGTGGTCTTTTAGTAGAAGAGGATGAGGAAATAGCCATTAATCCTAATTTACCTGAAATAGCGAGAAATGTTCAAACAGGTGATAGAGAATTACCGAATACCCTTGCTGATCTTTTCTTTGCTTCCAATAATGACGATGAAAAAGATTTTGGTCTAGTTTGTGCTTGGTATTTATCGCAAGATATTTACGATCCCCCTAATACTTGGGAAAAGGTGGAAAAAGAACTGCCTAGTTTAAATGGAAAAATTGATCTTAAACTAACTAGTAACACCCTCTATGGTCAAATGGATGACTGGATGGGATATATGGGACTACTTTGGGGTCATTCCTTTAATAAAAAACGGGTTCTTGTTCCAGATCCTACCCTCTATTTAAAACGTAATCTCTCTTATTTATTCCATGAAAAAGGGGAAAAGTTATTACTGAGAGACTTTATTTCTCGTTTAGCTACAAAATGTCCTCTCTTTGAAACAGGACAACTGAGAGAAACCATAGAAGCTATTATAGGAAAGCGCCAACCCAATTATTTATCAACCTCCACAGCCTTTGCTTTATTTCGTCTTCAAGATGAAGAATATATTGAATTAATTCGAGACTCAGATGCAGATTTAATGATTTTACCTAAAGCCAAGGGTCAAGTCGATAATCAAAGTCGTATTTCTCATATTAAGGGAACAGGGTGTAGGGTGTAGCGTGTAGGAGGTAGGGGGTAAGGAACTTATGAACAGGGAACAAAAAAGGAGAAAGAAAGATGACTTTTAAAAATCATGTCTGTTGGAAGTATGAGAATATTCAACATATTTTGAATGTAGAAGCAATTGAAACAGAAGACCATATTTTTCTAGCTACTCATCACCCTATCAAAATGAAAAAGAGTGAATCTATTCAGGGAGGAGATGAGGTATTATATACAGAAAAAGAGTTTTTAAAGGATTTTTTGCAAGCTGATGATTTTGCCTTCGTTCCAGTTGTCGGATCATCAGGAACAGGAAAATCTCATCTCATTCGTTGGTTAAATGCCAATATTGCCTCTACTGAAAAACGCAAAGTTCTTTTAATTCCTAAAATGGGAACAAATTTAAAAGACATCATTGCCATGATTTTAAATATCCCAGAATTAGAGGGGGATATATTTGAGGAATACCGCAAAAGACTAAATCAAGCCTCCAGTAGTTTAACCCAAGGAGAAGCAAGGGAACAATTACTTAATCAGTTAGCTATTGCAGTTGGAGATAGACCCAACCGTAATCGCAGTAAATTAACAGATGCAGAAGAATACCTCATTCATGGTTTACAACCTCTCCTATATGACCCCTATTTTCGTCAATTTTGGTTAAAAGATGAAGGAATTATTCACCGTTTAGTTACCCATATTTTAGGACATCGAGATACAGTCGAAATAGCTGAAGAAAGGCGAGAATTTACCCTACAAGACCTTCCCTTAAATGTTTTAGATTTAGCTAAAGCTGGAGAAAAAGCAAGAGAATTCTATAGTTTACTTTTTAGTGATGAAGACTTTCAAAAAGACACCATTAAATGGTTAAATCAACATCTCGATGAAGCTATAACTAAGGTTCTCAATTTAGGACGAGAAGATTTACAAATATTAATTAGAGAAGTACGTCAAACGCTTGCTAAAAAGGATATAGAACTCGTTTTACTAATTGAAGACTTTGCTAAACTCCAAGGAATAGATCGGGAAGTCTTAGAGGCAGTTTTAGCCAGACCTCAACAAGCAGGGAGTCAATCTTTATGTTCTATCAGAACAGCCTTAGCTTGCACTACAGGCTATTTTCAAGGCTTAGTTGATACCGTTAATCAGCGCATTACTTTTAAGGTAAATCTAGATATAGATACAGACAGTGATCAAACCATAATTACTGAAGCAGATATTCAACAATTTATCGCTAGATATTTGAATGCTGTTCGCTATAATGACAAAGATCTAAAAGAATGGTCAGAAAACTATAAAAAGAATCTCAGTAATGAACAACCGCTTAGTTTTTGTCGTGAGTGTCAATACTGTGAGGAATGTCACAGGGGGTTTGGACAAGTTAACGAAATTGGACTTTATCCCTTTAATACTACTGCTTTAAAAAGAATGCGCCAAGCAGTTAACTCAGGTGAATTTAACCCGCGTAAGATTATTAAAGATCTCCTGAAATATACCCTAGAAAATGGCTTTGAACCTCTACAGAATGGTTCCTTTCCTCCTCTTACCTTAAAACCACATTTTGGCAGAATGCGTTTAAGTGTATTAGCGCAAGGTGACATTAGCAACAAAGATCCCCAAAATGCCGAACGACGTAAAATATTAATTGACCTCTGGACTGAGAGTGATACTATTTGTGATCTCCCTAGAGAAATTCACACAGCTTTTAACCTCCCTCCTTTAGGGGTTGAAGTTAATAAACCTCCTGTAAAACCTCTAGTAAAAGAACGTTCAGGAACCTATGAAATACCTCCAGTTTCTGAAATACCTGAACAATTAGAGAAAAATTTAGCTATTCTGGATAATTGGCATAATCAAGAGATTCTTCCAGATACCATTCAACAAAAGATCAGGGAGTTTGTTTATCCTGGAGTTTGTGAACGCATTGAATGGGACAATGAAATGCTACTACAAGGCAGTTTTGCCAATAATACTAAAGCATTTAAACAAAGAAATGTTCAAGTTTATAGTCCAAAAGTAAAAGGAAAAGGCTTACATCATTCTGGTATTGAATTAATTCTTCCCCTTAACCCTAATGATGAAAAAGAATTTCGAGAAACTGCTATCGCTTTTCGCGGTATTCTCCTTTATAGTCATTATCAACATTGGAATTTTACAGATGGTGATCGCCATTTACAAGCCTATGCCAAATGTCTAGATCGTTGGAGTAATTATATTCTGGATCAAATTCGTCTTCTTCCTGCAGGAACAGACTGGACTCCTGTACCTGCAACTGTAGAATTATTGGCTATAACCTCTCAAATACAGGGACAACCTACCAACACTATAGAAGAGTTAATTAACTCTTTATTTGTGACAAATTCTCAGCCAAATTACAGTAAATATAGCCAAAGTTGGCAGGATTTATATGCCTTCTTGGATGTCAGTAAAAATGAACTAATAAATATTCTCAAAAGTTATATTGGTTGCACAAAGGGAAGTGTAAGCACCTTTCAAATGATTGATACAGCGACAATTCTGCCCACCCTCAAAAGTATCCGTAAAACTTGGCAACCTCAGAATGATCTTCCTGCTACTTTAAATGGTGAATATAAAATACTGCAAAAAGTACGTCAAAAGATCGATCAATTATTACTTCCAGCTAGCCAAGAAGAATATCAGCGCCAATTGGCAATTTATCAATCTTTAGTAGCAGAATTTGGGGAAAATGTCAAGAAAAAAGAAGTAATTTCTAAGGTAAAAGAAGCAATGCAAAAAGCAAAAGATGCGGGAGTATTTAGTCAAGTTAATGCCGATGATTTAGAAAAAGTTATTACTCAATTTGATAAAACAAATTTTGATATTTATGTAAATAGTATGAAGAAAATAGAATTAGAAAAAGATCCTTATAAACTCTTACCTTATTTGAGCCAAGATCACAATAAACCTATGACTAATGCAGAAGAATTTATTAAAAAATGCCGCAATTTCTTAGATGGCTCCTTAATTAATGTTCAAAATAATATGCAAAAACTAACAGAAACAGAAGAAGAATCTAGGGAAATAATTCGTCAATCAATTCATAATAACTTAATTGGTTTGCAGGATTTACTCAAAGAAATTAGAGAATAATAATATAGAGGATGTTTTCTTATGCTCATTGAAAAATCTCAAGAACTAATTGAATTATCGCAAAAATACGTAAAATTAAAGGATGATACTTACAAGAGAGAGGGTTTTAAAACTAGAGAAAAGCAAATCAGCCAAGCTTTTGAAAAAGTTAAGGATTTGGTGCAATCTTTACGCCTCTTTAGGAAGCAAGGATTAATCATTGCTGATTTCAAACCGACTGTTGAAAAACTCTTGTTAAAAGTTGAAGATACTATCAATAAATATCAAGAAAAACCTGAATCTATATTAGATCCTGAAAATTTTAGTGGCAATGAATTAGAGACGGAAATTAATAAAATTACTGCGCGCATAGAAAAAGAATTGTTACAAGCTTGGAAAAACTATATAAATCGTCAAAAGCCTAACACTCCGCTAGATTTATTGAATATTTTAGAACAGGTCGACTCCTTTAAACTTGATATTGCAAGAATTAGAGAATTAGATAGCCAGATTAAAAGTAAAACTGAGAAATTTCCTAAATATCAAGATGAATTTGATGATATAAACAAGCTAATTCAAGAATTAAACCAAACTTGGCAGAATCTCAATGCTGATAATGTTTCTGAGGAAGTCAAGGCTTTTCTGAAAGCAGCAGTAAGCAATACTGGCGCTCCTTATGATTTATTAACCAAAGAAGTTAATCTCTGGATTTTACGTCATAATCTTAATCGTAAATTGCGTATTTATTTTAAGGGATAGTTAACAGCATTAACTAGAACAATTACTACTTCTTACTAAGGCATCTACCTTTGAAATGCGTTTTAGCTTAGTTTAGGCTAGGAAACATTTAGCAAATTTTAGAAGTAAGCGAATATCTCCTTTGACGCGAATTTTGCCTGTAAGAATTGCCAGGATAATGTTTCGCTCTTTTCGCAAGAAACCAACCCAAGTTTTACTGTCTGCTCTGACGACTAAATCAGCCCTGCCGACCAGACCATCGAGAATTTCACAGAATTGATTAGAGATGACAACAGTAAACTGGGAGATTTCATCTCCAGTAAACAAGAACTGATAAGTGGCATTAAGAAGTTTAGCTTGATTGGGTTGAAAGACTAAAGGTAAGCCAAACTTAAAGCCTTCAATAGAGATTGGCATAAGACTATTGCGAACCTGTTTTACCTGCTTGTGGGGAAATCGTTTAGTAACATGAGTTTCAGCATCTGACCCAGGAATTACATAAACAGTTTCGACCTTATCTTGTAGGGGCTTGACAACATCTTGAATAAATTCTTTACGATTGCGTAAAAAGGGAGCCATAACATCTTCACCTGCAGGACAGGCAGCAAGACAGTAAGCGGCTTTGTAGTTAGCACCAAAAGATAAACTTTGCCACATGGTTGCTGAGTCAGCCTCACCGACTTTGCGCTCATAGTCTTTAGCTGTTTTACTTTCGGCAATATTCTTAGCCCAATCAGTAAAACCGCCTAAAAATTCTCGATAGTTATGGGTATAACAAGCAGAAAAATTAAAACTACCATCAGCACCGATTGCTCCGACTGGACAGGCGGCAACACAGAGTTTACACTCAACACAGGGGTTGTAATCAATAGGCTGATTGTAATCCGTTACTTGAATATCCATCAGAACTGTACCCAACAGAATGAAGTTACCAAATTTAGGATGAATGACATTGCGATGAATGCCCATGTGACCTAATCCTGCAGCTACGGCGATTGGTTTATGAGAAATGACCCAAGCCTTTTTATTAAGATAGTCTTGAGCCTCCATCGGAAATCCCATCGCCGGATTAATTGCCCGAATACCACGCAGTTCTAATTCTCTGACAATTTTCCGAGCAATTATATTAATCTCTTCCCCCGTGTGATGAAATTCCACATTAGCAACTGAGCGGGCAGGATTGCGTACATTATCCCGATTCATACGGCAGACAAAACTAATCAAAGTTTTAGTCTGAGGGAAAGTCTGCAAAATATCAGCACGCTGATCAGCAATTTCTGGTTGATCAATACTGACAAAACCAACATCATCTACCCCCAAGTTAAGACACATTGAGCGTAACCAATCTGGATCAAGTGGAGATGAAAGATTTTCTTGAGAATTTCCTAGTTCTCTTAAACGCTTGACGGTAGGATGGTCATCAAATTTGGTCATAGGGGTATTCCTTTAATTACACTAAGAGATTTACGAAAAATAACTTTGTCCACACCAGGGGCATAAAACTCGCGAATGCGGGCTTCTTCCTCATAACCGTTGTTACGATAGAATTGCCGAACATATGTAAATTCATCTGTTCCAGAAGTTTCTACTAATAGGATACGTTCATCCCGATTTGCTAAAACTTGCTCGATATGTTGCAATAAAGACTTTCCATAGCCTTTTCTCTGGTGATTGGGATGTACGGCAATTAAATACAGATTCCATGCGCCTTGGGTCATGCGTTCAGGGGCAACGTAAGCAACTGCTACTGGTTCTTTTTCCCGGTAGGTGAACCATAAGTCTGAAGATTCTCTCCTGTTATCGAAGTGTTGCTTAAGTATTTTAGTGAGATCATCGAGTTGCTCTAGCTCAAACAGACCTGTCTCTTTTGCTAAAGCAATTAACTCAGGAATTTCATCAGGGTTAGTTAATCTAATCATAGGGTTATAGCCACCGTCTTACCCGAGCCTTATAAAGCAGGTATTGTTCACCGAATTTGCGCTCTAAGTATTTCTCTTCACGCTCAATTACACCAATTTGCATAATTAATAGAAGGGGTAACTGCATATAGGAGTGGTGGAAAGGCAATTACTCCAGCGTTATCGGAAATTTGTTCATTCATGGAAATTTACCTCTTGGTTGTAATTTTTTGAATAATGCCTCGTTAGGCAGGAGAAAAAGACTGGTCAATTGTTAGTTTTGAACTAATTGAGAGTGTTCTAATTAGCTTGACTACTGCTATACTATTTCCTCTTATCAATGAGTCATGCTTTTCATCACATTACCCATAATGCGTACACGTACCCATCGAGGTAAAGGCACAAGTGAATAGGTAAGTAATTTCGATAACAGGCCTGGCAACACCATAGACTTTCTACCCAACGCCTTTAAAGTAGCTTGAGCAACTTCCTCAGGATTGAGAACCTTACCCATTTTCATCCCTGCGCGAGCTGCAAAACCACTATTAGTTGGGCCCGGAGCAGAGGCAATTACATCAACACCCATGGGCGCAAGTTCTACATATAGTGCTTCAGCTAAGGTTTGAACATAGGCTTTAGTGGCTGCGTAGTGGGCTGCAAATGGCATCCCCTGAAAGCCCACAATCGAGCTCATTAGAACTATCCCTCCTCGTCCTTGCTTAGCAAACCTTTGCCCGAAATACCAAGATAAAGCTAAAAGAGAGCGACAGTTAACGTTCAGCATTTCTATCTCTTGTTCTAATGGGGAATTGATCAACAATCCGGATGTCCCAAAACCAGCAGCTAACACCAGCAGTCCAATATCTAAATTCTGGGTAATTGTTGCTAGGGAGTCTAATCCTGTTTCTAAAGCTAGGTCTATTTGAACTATTTTAACAGCAATATCATACTGATTAGTCCAATCGCTGGCCATCTGCTCTAAAAAACTTTTATTTCGGGCCACCAAAACGAGATTCAATCTAGATTGGGCTAACTTCAATGCTATTTGATTCCCTATTCCCGAAGATGCTCCTGTGACTACTGCCCATGAACCATATCGGGAATGTAAACGTCGTTGCCAATCACTCATTTTGCTATTGTTCATAAATTAATTCTTCAGTACTCTAAAGTCGGTAGATGGTGCATGCTCAGCTCGCCAACGGTCACTACTCATTACAAACTGAGGTACAGGTGGTTGAGGATGGTATTGCCTGCTTTCAAAGAGATCTAGGTTGTACCCAGGAGTTAAGGGGACGAGATTGAACTGCCCGAAAGCACGTAATCGATTAGCCAATGTCCTGCGAGCAAACGGTAGGGCTGCATAGCGCCTTACCGTCGTTTCAAAATCCTCAGCCGGTTGACCTGTCAGTTCCTGAACAACGTTGGTAGGAGCACCGAATTCAAACGCGCCTTGTTTATGATCTTCAAGGTAATAGCGTAAACTGCTTAGTTCAAAAGCGGAGACCCCTTGTAAACGTGCAGCCCTTTCAAACATCCACCAAGGTAAGTTAATGGCCAGAACAGGACTGCCAAGCACTTTGCGGATCACTTCAGTCATGTCATAGCCTGACATCAACTTTGGACCTGTTGGGCGATAGCTCTTGCCAACATAGCGTTCAGGATCAAGTAACAGTGCAACAGCAACGCGGGCAATATCTTCATTGGAAGGTGGGGCATTGCGGCTGTTACCAGTCAGAATAGGAAAAATCCCAAGTAAAGCAGCAAAGTCGAGCAACCGCAAATAATTATCGGCAAAGTATCCAGGATTGAGCTTAATATATGCGATATCGGGAATTGTCGAGAGCATTTGTTCGACTAACCAGAGTTGGCGTGTATGCAGGGAGGGATGATTGGGACTAGCAGTCCATTGGCTAAGTCCAACAATCGTTTCTAGTTTTAACTTGCGAGCTGCGGCAATAAAGACAGCAGCGCTCTGGATCATATAAGGATGCATTTGAGGGCAATAATAAGCGCGTACGGTTCCTCGCATAGCTTCTAACATCTGATCGAGATCGAACAAATCAGCAACGACAGTTTCTGCCCCGAGGCGTTCTAGTCGTTGGCTCCTGGTATCACGAGAACGTACAATCGCGCGCACAGGCCAACCTTTCTCAATTAATTGGGTGACTACAGCGCTTCCGGTCTTCCCAGTTGCACCTGTCACTAAGATCTTAGGGTGATTATCAAACTTAGCCATTGAATTCTCCAAATCTCACAATTGTATGTATATACATATTTTTGCCAAATTTTTTAGATTAACTCAGGGTTTGTACTTCTGATAAAAGTGATAGCAGGGTTTGCCATTTCTTTTGACCAAAGTGTTGGATCAGATCTGTTTGGGCTTGCTTCCACAAAGGAAGGGCTTGCTCTAGGGCAATTTGCCCATCAACTGTCAAAGACAACAACCTAATGCGTCGATCTTCACCACTGTTAATTTCTACCAATCCTCGCTTCTCTAGCAGCTTAATGTTTCGAGTTAAGGTAGTTTGGTCAGTAAACAATTCTTGAGCTAATCGGGTAATAGGTACAGACTCAAATAAGTAGATAGCTACCAGTAAAGTAAATTGATTTTGCACCAAACCTGTTGGGCGTAGTGCTGTATCATACACTTGCGTCAAAATTCGTGAAGCTCGACGAATATGTAATCCCATACAGGTTAGGGGTACTTGATTCACGCTCGCAAGTTTAGCTTCAGGAGAGGAATTACTCATATTATATTTATATACATATAATTTGCTTTTGTCAAGCCAGATTGGAATGCTAAAAATCCTAGAAGATATCAGATTTGATATGTTTCCTAGAGCGTGAATGACCCAAAATTGACATACAGTGTGGGTCAGTTCTCACTTACAGCAGTTTATTACCAGAAACAACCCAAAACCAGGGGCGCGGGGCAGCGCCCCGCTTGGGTTTTAGCATTTTTATCTGGGCTTCATTTGATATCAATTTGCTGTAGGAAATTCGGACAAACCTTAAAAAATAGGGAGTAGGGATAGGGAGTAGATATCCTCTAAAAATTATCCCTAACCCCTAAACCCTAACACCTGCTATTTTCTAATTAGGATTTTGGGTGACGGGTTTTCTGATGATATTGCGACTCCCTTCAGAATTAGAGTTATATTTGCGTTTAGTGATAGGTTGTGGTTTAGGTAAGTTGGTGCCTGTAGGAACTTCCCAGTCTGACTGCATCCAGCTTGGACAATTTTGATCGTAGATCATTTGTAGGGCGGCTGCAGCGATTGCTTGTGGGTCATATTCCGCATTGAGTTCTCGTACCAAGGGTAAGAAAGAGGCCATTCTTTCACCTGCTAGACTTTCCTTGATGCGTTCTTGTAATTGTTCTAAACGTTTAGCTTCAACTTGAACTCGGCTAGGAATTTGACAGACGGTGATGGTTTGACGGAGACGACGTTCAATTTGTTTAAAGAGACGACGATCCATGGGATCTACTAAGGCAATGGCCTTTCCTTCATGTCCTGCGCGCCCTGTCCGTCCTATACGGTGAATATAGGTTTCGGCGTTGTCGGGTAGGTCATAATTGATTACATGGCTTAAGAGTTCCACATCTAAACCGCGTGCTGCAATATCGGTGGCGACAACTAGGCGTATTTTCCCTTCTCGAAAGCGTTGGACAAGACGTTCTCTTTGTGCTTGTGAGAGGTTCCCGTGATATTCATCGACACTTTGACCTGCTTCTTGTAGTTTAATGGTCAGTTCTGCGGCTGTCTGTTTGGTCCGAACAAAAATAATAGCTGATTCGGGGGCTTCTATTTCCAAAATTGGTTGGAGAGCTTTCAGTTTTGACCAGCCACGCGGTACGTTATAAACATGTTGAACAATTTGAGAGGGGGTAGTTTGTGTCTGTTCAACTGTTACTGTGACGGGTGATTTGAGAAAGTTATTGATTAAATCGCGAATTTCTCTGGGCATTGTGGCAGAAAAACAGGCTGTTTTCCTTTGTTTTGGGGCTTGTGAGAGAATTTTTTTCACATCGTCAATGAAGCCCATGCTCAGCATTTCGTCTGCTTCATCTAGTACTACCCAGTCTAGATTCTCTAGATTTAATTTTTTTCGATCTAAAAGGTCTATTACTCGTCCTGGGGTACCTACAACTATTTGTACTCCTTTTTCTAGGCTGCGAATTTGACGTTCTATTGATTGTCCGCCACAGATAGTTAAGATATATAAATGACGGTCGCCTGAGAATTCTTTGATGGCTTCAGCTACTTGCTGTGCTAGTTCTCGGGTAGGGGCTAGTATTAAAGCTTGAACTTTTGGATCTTTTGTGTTTATCTGCTCCAGCATGGGCAGGGAGTAAGCGGCGGTTTTTCCTGTCCCTGTTTGTGATTGTCCAACAACATCTCTTCCTGCTAGAAGTAGGGGAATCGCTTGTTCTTGAATATTGGTTGGGCTAACAAAACCCATTGCTTCTAACAGGTTAACACGGGTCTCGGATAAGCCTAAGCTTTGAAAGGAAATGGTCATAATTTGGATATATTCTAAATAAAATGGTCTGGAATTAGGGCTAGTTTAAGGATTCTGGGTAGATCCAGTCTCCCCTATGATTGGGCAACTTTTCCATATAGGTCATAGATATCTGATTCTGTAATCAGAACAGGTACCAAAGAACCTAATGAGGCTGCTCCTTGAACATAGACAAGTCCGTCAACGTCAGGGGCAAAACGAGCTGAACGCCCGATTAAATCTCCTGTGGTTGGGTTTTCTTGTTCAATCAAGACATCGACTGTTTGACCGACACAAGCTTGATTTTTCCTGGCTGAGATGGGTTGCTGTATCTCCATCAGAATCTCACGGCGCTCTTGCTTTACTTCTTCTGAGACTTGGTTAGGCAAGTTATAGGCTGTTGTTCCTTCTTCTGCTGAGAAAGTAAATACCCCAACGTGATCAAATTCTTGACGTTCTACAAACTCTACTAGATGCTCAAAGTGCTCCTCTCTTTCGCCTGGAAAGCCAACTATAAAAGTTGTTCTTAAAACTGCTTTACCTAAAGCCTTCTTTAGCCTCTCAATTACATTATCATTGACTCGCCCTTGCCAAGGACGGTTCATTGTTCTGAGAATCTCTGGGTGAGAATGTTGTAATGGTAAGTCTAGATAAGGCAATACATTTGGGGTTTCTTGCATGGCCTCTATTACTTTCGCTGTTAACCCTGTTGGATAAGCATAGTGCATACGAACCCAAGGTATATTCACACGTCCTAATGCTCTCAGCAGTTCGGCTAATTTGGGTTCGCCATAAATGTCCAAACCGTAATTAGTCGTTATTTGAGAGATTAAGATTAGCTCTTTTACTCCCTGCTCGGCTAATTGTTCTGCCTCTGCCACTAGAGATTCTATTGTTCGGGAGCGTTGGTTCCCTCTCAAATGAGGAATTATACAAAAAGCACAGCGATAGTCGCATCCCTCAGACACCCTTAGGTAGGCTACCCCTTCGGTGGTTGTGCGATATCGTGGCGTATGTTCATCAGCAATGTAGCTAGGAACCTGAGAGATTTCTTTGACTCTTTCGCCTTCTTCTACTCTTTGGACTATTTCAACTATTTTTTGATAGTCCCCCGTTCCTACTATGGCCACGGCTTCTGGGAGTTCATTTAAAAGTTCTTCTTGAAAGTGCTGCGCTAGACAGCCTGAGATGATAATCTTTTTATTGGACTCTGCCAGATCTACTAATGTACGTACAGACTCTTCTCGCGCAGCTTGAATAAAACTACATGTATTGACTATAACATAATCAGCAATTTCTTCGTCTGTGTCAACTGCGTAACCTGCTTCTGCTAGCAAACCTAACATATGTTCCGAGTCTATGCGGTTTTTTTCGCAGCCAAGATGTGATATGGCGATGGTTGGCTTTTTGCCCATGTGAATATTCTTGAATCTACCCCTTTGCTCATGGGGCGACTAACCTTTCTTTTTATGTCTAGGTGACAAGTGCTTTTAGCTGTAGGTCGGTTGCCCTTGCTTGTTCTTTACATATTGTAACACCTTTCCCTATTTCTTAGAAAAGTTTTTTTCTGACTTGTCACGGGTATAGGGAGATGGCTTAACAATTATAGCAAGAGTCAGGAGATAAGAGACGGGAGAAAAAATATTTTTGTGCCATTCTTTCCCTAAGGCAGGATACGCCAACAAGGTTTGTCCTATGTCGTAACATTACTGGCGATCGCTATAATATAGGCTTCTGAAATACTCTTAATTAAGTAGTTATACAGTCATTAATTACAGATTTCCTAGTCTCATTGGGTTCCTGTATAAACTAGGAAATTTATTGGGCACAGTTACTTATATCGGACAAAAAGATAAACTGGAATAAGAAAATCTGTATAACTTATTTCCCAGTCTCCTTGGGTTTCTGTATAAATTACAAACTTTATTGGGCATAATTACTTATAATAAGGAACAAAGAGAGCAACTGAAATAAGGCCATCTGTATAACCTATGTTGGACAAAATTAGGGTTGAACTGTTTAAACAAGAACTTCAAAAAACCAAAAATCGGTTCGACAAAGTGCAGAAGATTGCTCATTTGGGAATCTGGGAACTAAATCTACAGACAAATACTCTGTATTGGTCAGATGAAGTCTTCAAAATCTTTGAGATCGAATCTAAGCAGTTTGGTCTGTCCTCTGAAAGCTTCTTCAGTACTATCCATCCCGAGGATCGGAAAATGGTGAATGATGCCTATAGAAAACATCTAAGTAATCGTATCACCTACGACATTGTTCACCGCCTGTTGATGAGCGATGGTCGTATTAAGTATGTTCGAGAACAATGTGAATCTTTTTATGATGATGATGGGACTCCCGTACTCTCTGAAGGAATTGTCCAAGACATCACAAGTCTCAAACAGGTTGAGCTAGAGCGGACTCGTTATCGTGCTTTGATGGCTCATGCCGGTGATGCGATTTTATTAGCAGATAGCCAAGGTAATTTGATAGAAGGAAATCGCCAAGCAGAAGAACTACTAGGCTATAGTCAAGAGGAATTAACTCACCTGCATATTTCTCAGATTCATCCTCAGGAAATTTCTGAAGCTGTACACAAACATTTCCAGGAAGAAGTAGTACTTAAAAATGAGCCATGCAGATTGGAAACACTAGTGCTGCGAAAAGATGGCAGCCAGATTCCAGTAGAGATCAGAAGCAGTCTGATTCAATTAAACGGGGAGTTGATTGCTCAAGGCATTTTCAGGAATATTCAGGAGCGCAAACAAGCCGAGCAAATAATTCAGCAGCAAGCAAAAAAAGAAGTCCTGCTGCGAGAAATCACCCAAAGGATTCGTCAATCTTTGGATCTTCAGACCATTTTTGATACGGCTTGTCAGGAAATTCGTCAAGTCCTGCAAGCTGATCGCGTAGGTATTTTCAAGTTTTACCCCGAATCTAATTTTGATGATGGGGAATTTGTGGCTGAAGCGGTTGTCGAAGGGTTTTCATCGGCAATAGGAGTCAGAGTCCATGACCACTGCTTTGGCGAAAATTATTCCTCCCTTTATGCCAAGGGCAAATTTTATGCCGTCGATGATATTTATCACAATGGCTTAACTGTTTGCCATAGTGATCTCTTAGCTCAGTTTCAGGTAAAAGCTAATCTGTTGATACCCTTGAATTATGGTTTGGATCTGTGGGGTTTGCTCTGCATTCATCAGTGTTCTTCAACTCGTCACTGGAGTGAGTGGGAAATTGACTTAACTCAACAACTATCTAACCAGTTGACAATCGCCATTCAACAAGCTAGTCTCTATGATCAAATTCAGTCCGAATTACTCCTGCGACAGCAAGCTGAGGCAAATATTGCCCTTAAATTGCGGCAACAAGAGACATTAAGTACTATTACTCAACAGGTTCGAGAGTCGCTAGATGTCAAGCAAATTCTGGAAGTTGTGACGCAACAGGTTAAAGATATTCTGTCTGCTGATCGCGTGATCGTGTTTCAGTTGTTTCCCGATGGTAGAAGCCAAATTGTCGAAGAAGCCGTATCCAGTGATTTCCCAAAACTTAAAGACTGTCATTGGTTAGATGAGGTATGGTCTCAAGATATTCTGGACCATTACTGGCAAGGACAGCCTCGCATTGTCCCTGATGTAATGAACGATATCTGGACTTCTTGCCTAGTAGAGTACTCAAATGCAGGACAAATTCAGTCCAAAATTGTAGCCCCCATTCTGCAAGATCTAAAAGAAGATGGCGAAAACCATCGCTGGGTTGCCGAATGGAACCGTCACAAACTATGGGGAATTTTAGTCGTCCATGCATGTAGAGAAAAACGAGTCTGGCAAGAGTCGGAAGCGCAACTCCTACAACAAATTGCCAACCAATTGGCGATCGCCATTCAGCAATCCAACCTCTTTAAAAAGTTACAAGAAGAACTCATTGAGCGACAACAGGCACAAGAGGAACTCACACAACGCAATCAACAACTCGCCCGTGCTACCCGCCTCAAAGACGAATTCCTTGCCAATATGAGCCATGAACTTCGCACCCCTCTCAATGCCATCTTAGGCATGACCGAGGCCTTGCAAGAAGAAGTCTTTGGCAGCCTAAACGCCCAACAAATCAAAGCTTTACAGACCGTTGAAAGCAGCTCTTCTCACTTGCTATCGCTGATTAATGATATCCTCGATGTCGCTAAGATTGAATCTGGTCAGTTCGAGCCAGAGTACTCTTCCGTCCCTTTACTACCTTTGTGCTCTTCGGGACTGGCCTTCATCAAACAACAGGCCTTCAAAAAGGGGATCCAACTAGAGATAAAAGTCTCCCCTAACTTGCCCAATCTATTGGTGGATGAAAGGCGCATCCGTCAGGTGTTGATTAACTTGCTCTCCAATGCGGTGAAATTTACGCCCTCAGGGGGACTAATCACGTTAAAAGCGTCCCTATTACCTAGGGCAGAGGACAGCCAAAAGAATTATCTACGCCTTGCTGTAATCGATACGGGGATCGGCATTGCTTCTAACAATATCAAGAAACTATTTCAGCCCTTTGTGCAAATTGATAGTAAACTTAATCGGCAATATACAGGAACGGGCTTAGGACTCTCCTTAGTCAAACAGATCGTCGAATTACATGGTGGAGAAGTAGGGGTAACAAGCGAATTAGGGGTGGGGAGTTGCTTTACTATTGACCTGCCCTGCGAAGAGAATAACTATTTTCACCCTAACTCGACTCTTCCCACGCCAGATGGAGAAACAGGCAGTGACCCTAGTTACCCTTCTCACTTAATTTTGTTAGCAGACGACAATGAAATTAACGTCTACACAATTAAAAGCTATCTCAAAGCCAAAGGCTATCGCCTTCTGATAGCCAAAAATGGGCAAGAAGCTATCGACCTAGCTCGCTCTGAACACCCAGACTTAATTCTAATGGATATACAAATGCCAGGGATGAATGGACTAGAAGCAATGCAAATTATCCGCCGTGATGCACTCTTAGTATCTGTGCCGATCATTGCTCTGACTGCCTTAGCCATGACGGGGGATCGAGAACGTTGCCTAGCGGCAGGAGCTAATGAGTATCTAGCCAAACCTGTCAAGCTTAGACAATTGGCAATTGTTATACAAAGCCTGTTACAGCAAATTCTAATCAAATGAAGCCCAGATAAAATGCGTAAGAGACCATGCCCCTGGTTTTGTGTTGTATTTGGTCTCAAATTGCTGTAAGTTAGGAAGCAAGAGGCAGAAAATCTCTGTAATTAATGATGTTTAATGACTTATTGTTCAAAAGTACTATAAGAAGAAACCAATCTGGCTACAATTACAGTCATATAAATTAATCCTACTATCGCTTCAAAAGTACATAGGGTCATCACCCATCTATCAACTGGCAAAATATCTCCATAACCGACAGTAGTTAAAGTGGTTAAGCTAAAATACATAGCCAAATTCCAAGACTTGAATTGATAATCTCTTAAGATCTCAAGATGAAAACTATGAGGATAAATTTCAAAATATATAAAGTAGAAAAAAGAACAAATAATTCCTATAAATAGGTATGATGTAATAGCTAAAGCAATTGTTTTTCCAGTTACTTTTTCTCTACGTATCAAAGGAACTACTGTTGAAATCCAACCCCAGACATAAATAATTGTTTTAATTATGCAATTAACAATTAAAAATAAATTTCTTAAATGAGGTAGAACATTAAAATAAAGTAACAAACCAAAGGACACATGAAAAGCAATTAAAATAATAAATAAGTCAAAAAATTTAACAAGAAAAACTTTTTCCCTTCTCTGTAAAGCTTTTAAAGCAATTAAAATCATTGTCAGTAAAAAAAATAAATTTACCAAGACAATAGACCAATCATTACTACTAGTAATTGCTAAAACAATGCTGACTACAGTAAAAAAACAAATCAAATAGCTATTAGTCAATTTTTCTGACATAAAATATAACTTTAGGGTTTAAAAATTAACTCAAATACTAAGCAGATTGCTAAAGCCAAACCCCCGATTAAGAGACCATTTCCCCAGAGAATAGTCCCAAAATCAAAAGTATAACCAGCATTAGAATTAGTAGCAATTAATAATGCTCCTGAGCCAATGCCGCCAATCGCTAAAAGAGCCAAACTCAAACGCCGAATACCTTTATTAAACATTTTCTGGAAATCTTCCTGCCCTCGCCAAGACCAGTTAATGCTGAGTTCTGAACCTTCTAGTCGGTCAAAAATGTTTTCTAAACGTTGCGGCAAAACAGATAAGCTTTCTAGGGTTTTTAGGGTGAGATAAGTTTTTTCTTGGAGTCCGTATTTTCCTAATAACTGTCGCCTGACAGCTTTTTCTATGACAGGACGGGCAACTTCAATGAAAGGAAAATCAGGATCAAGAGTTCTAGCAACTCCTTCTGCATTAGTAAAGGCTTTGACTAAGAGACCTACTGAACCAGGCAATTGTAGATGATTAGTGCGGGGAATTTCTAAAACTTCATTGATTAAGCGAGCAAAATTTAAGTCAGCTAGAGAGCGGCTATAATTACTTCGTAACAGGCGATCACATTGATCTTCGATAGTTTTGAGGTTAACTGTTTGTTGTGCAAAGCCCAAATTATAAACAGCTAGAGCAGTTTGACGAGGATCAGCTTCGACGATACCCACAAATAACTCCAGCAGGATATTTTTGGTGCGAGGATCAAGACGCGAGACCATACCACAATCGAGTAAAGTCAAATGATAACCCTGCTCATCTCCTAGATAGAAAAAGTTACCTGGATGGGGATCAGCATGAAAGAACCCATCAATAAAAAACTGCTGCATGACCATCTGTGATATCAAGCGAGCAATCTCAATCTTGCGCTCAGGAGAAATGTTAGCCTTAAAAAGAGAAGTTCCCTCAATCCACTCTAGAACCAAGAGGCGCTCTCTTGTGAAGTCGGGATAGACTTTAGGTACTTGGATAGTATTTTTCGGCCAAAATTGACTTTGAACTAAATTTTTCCCCATAGCTATGGTATTTTGCTCTTCTTGTTTGAAGTTTAATTCATTCAGAATACTCAAGCTGAATTCTTCTAAAAGAGCTTTTAAGTCATAAGCTTCGCCTAATTTACCTTTGCTGAAACGGTCAACTAAAAACTGCAGTACTTGGAGATCTTCGATAATTACTTGACGGATCCCAGGGCGTTGTATTTTGACGGCTACTATATCCCCATTGAGCAGTTTAGCTTTATGAACTTGTCCTAAAGAGCCAGCTGCTATGGAAACTTCCTCAATTTCGGCGAATTTTTCTGTCACCGGACAGCCTAGATCTGCTTCTAACTGATGTTTTACGTCAAGCCAAGGTAATGAGGGTACATTACTGTGTAAGCTTTCTAAAGCTTCTATATATTCTAGTGGTAATAAATCAGGTCTTGTGCTGAGAAGTTGTCCTAATTTAACGTAAGTTGGACCAAGTTCTATGAGAATCTGACAGAGAACATCAGGCAATGGTAGAGATGGGGTATCCGCTTCTCCCTGCAAGGAATTGGAGTTAGAAAGTTTTTTATAAACATATTCCCATCCATACCGAGCAATAATTCTGAGGATCTCTGTTTCTCTTTTGATGACGACAAAGGATGGGGGAGGGTATAGCATAAACTATTTGCATCAACCTATAATTCTCTCTTCCATTGTAAAGTTATTCAGAGTTCAGGTTAGTCCCTGAACTCCTCAAACTATTGACAAGCTAGAATATTGATATTATAGACATTGTGCCGAGGACCGTTAATGACTAGATTGATTTGGGAAGGTTGTTGAGCAACTGGGGATTGAACTCGCAGTTTGTAGAGTTGTAATCGGTTCAACGGTACACTTCTAGAGAAGACTGTAGCATGGTTACCAGTATTATATTTTAGGTTGATCGCTACATTGTAAGTGGCATTGTTTTCTGGGATCATTCGTACTCTGTAATATTTGAAAGCTTGACCTGTGGGAACCGCAAAGTCCGTATTCTCATTTCCATGCACAATTCTTTTGCGAAGCACTGTTTCTCCAGTAGAGATCTCTCTGATGGCTGTGCAACCTGCAGGAGGGGCAGGAAAAGTGATTGGAGGAGCTTGTTGAGCGCGTGCTATTTGAGAAAAGCCAGCTATTTCAGAAATTAAAGAGAGAGAAATTACCGTTGAGGTAAGGACAGTTTTTTTTATGTTCATTATGGAATGAAAAAAGTTAAATTAGTAACTTTAGAATTGTACAGGGAAAAGTGCCGAATATTTTAATAGTCTTCTAGAGCGTGTTGCTGCTTAAATTGTTTAATCGTGTCTACTACCTTGTCATTGGAAGCTGCACTAATAAAATCTAGACGAAACACTTCATCTTTGGTGAGATATTCAGCATAAGAAGACTGAAGATAGGGGAGATAATTTTTATCTTGGGAGATATAGATTTCTGTAAAGGCCAAGGACATGGCATTAAAATACTTATGGAGTAGAGATGGTTTAGGTAGTGTCAGACCAACAGTAGATTGAACAGTTGAGGTTATTCCTCCATCCATTTTAGAAAAGTCTACATGAGCTTGTCCTTCTCCTAGACCCCAATATTTATGAGGTGTCTTCAGCCAAGTAAATGAAGCTATCTGTTCAAAAGCAGGCGGTGTAGCAGGGTCATAACTACCTGAGCCTAGCATGATGGGAATATCAATTTGACCGATTCCTTTGGGACCAAAAATACTCCGATTGACAGGATTTCCTGCTACAACTGCTGTTACTCGCGGATCTCGAAACTGATAGGCTTGACGAGGTAATTCTAAAGCTCGACATTCTAACAGTAGAGCCGTATCTAGTGCTCCAAATTGTTTATTACAGTCTTTAGCTAGGTTCTCAAAATCAATAGTCGCTCCTGCTATAGCCAGTACAGTATAGCCCCCAAAGGAATGACCGAAGGCTCCTACTGCCTTTAAATTCAGCCTTCCCTCAAACTCTGTTTCATTGCGTCTTTCTAATTCATCAATGACATAGCTTAGATCTAGAGGACGGTTAATAAATTCATTGACATCAAAGATATTGCGATGATAGCCTTTGAACATATCCTGTAAATATTGCAGATCACTTCCTGGATGTTGAGGAAGTGCTACTACATAGCCATAAGATGCTAAATGTTCTGCCTTGTCTAAATAATCTTCTGGTCTGGAACTTAAACCATGAGAGATAACCAGAACAGGAGTTTTGCCTTCTCGATAGGTTGTGGGTTTGTAGACAATAACATAAAATTTACGATTCCGTTTAGTATCGTTAAGGTTCCAAATTTCTTTGGTAAACTGGTATTTTCCATGTTCACGCAAATCTGGTAGAGCTGAAAAATCAACCGGCTTGGCAGTTTTGGCTTCCTCGGCTGTCCACTCTCGCATCTTTTTAACTATCAGGTCTGTCGCATCTATAACTAAGGAGGCTCGCTTGGCAAAGCCTAGGAGTAATGCTCCTTGAAACTGCATATCAGTAGGGAATTTTTGCAGGAAACCTAACAGGGTGAAGCCTTGTGGCTGAAAAGCAGCTTGTACTATTGCAGCTCTGAGTGCATATTTGCCATTAATCCCATCTGGAATAGTAATTCCTTTCCCCATCCGGGTCAAGATTGCTTCACCCATAGCAGTATTGAAAAAGCGGGATGCCATTACAGGATCTAAGGGAATGCTTTTAGTTAGTAACTCTCTAAATTCAGCTTGGTCTGATGGGGTGAGACTATTGAGATAGACGGCTAAATTTTCGTCAATTGAGCCATCTTTGGCATACTTTTCTAGAGAAGAGACTGGCAGGGACCATTTCAAAGGTCCATAAGTCAAGAACAGGTTTTCAGCCGCCTGCACTGGTATTGTGTTTAATAGTCCTGAAAGAATACCTAACGTTAGAGAAGATTTTAAGGCTTTGAGCATTTGGTTTAGTAGGTAGGTGTTTCTAATTCACAATATAGACTACTTCGCCACTACTATAATAAGGACGGTAAGTCAGTCCAGCATACTTATAGTAGGTCACTCCATTTAAAGTAACAGTAGTATAACCTTGTGGCAAATAAGGTACTGTAGTTCCTTTGGCTGGACTAACTACTTCATATTGTCCTAATTTATTCTGATAGTAGAAGCCATTGGCATAGTAATAGGGTTGACCACCACTTGGAGAGTAAACTGTAGTATAGCTAGTGGGTAAGGTGCTGATAGTTACCCCTGGAGGTGGAGCAACAAGAGTATAGCCTGAACCGCTAGGTAGATAGTAACTGCCATTGACATAGTAATAGTTTTGTTGGTTGTAAGTAACAGGAACATACCCAGCAGGAATAGAATGAAGGGAAGCCCCCAAGACAACACCCGTAGCTAAACCAACCGCAGCGGCTCCCCAGGCACTACAACAACCTGAGCCACCATAGTAGGCACCATTATATGTGTTGCTATTGCTCCAATAATTATGATTATTTTGTTGCAGGGTATTGGCTTCATTAGTCCTGTTTTGTTGCAGGTTATTAGCCTCATTGATATTATTTTGTTGATGATTTTCTCCGTATTGTTCGGCACTATTGACATTATTTGTGCGAGTTTGTTCGGCACTGTTAACATTATTTGTGCGAGTTTGACTATTCACACTGTTAGTACTTGTGCGAGTTTGTTCGGCACTATTGACATTATTTGTGCGAGTTTGTTCGGCATTGTCATAGTTATTAGTACGATTTTGTTGATAACTGGATCTGTTTTGTTGGTAACTCTGACCACTTTCTGGACTCTTAAAATTATCTGAATTGCTGACAGAACCCTGTCCATGAAAATCACCACCAAAACTTCCTCTATCAAAGCCTCCTCCACCAAAGCCACCCCCGCCAAAACCTCTACTATAGGCTGGACTATTGATAACAAATGAACCAGTTAAAAGAACGAGCAGAGAAAAAGAAGTAGTTACTAACTTATTCATGGTCTAATCTCCTAGTTATTAGATTTTATTTCAGGGTTGGATCTGACGGGTAAAAATTCAATTTTTACTGCTTCTTCAGGTGGTTTAAAAGTGAAGATATCCTGATTTAGGGGTTGAAAATCCCATTCTGAAAATATGGCTGAATATTGAGGAGATCCAGGTAAATTTTTATAGGTAATTAATATTTTGCGAGGGAGAGGACGATCTCCAGCTTCGATCCAGATCTGCCAATCAATATTATCTTCACTGAAAGCAAGGTGATGAGTCACGACACCACCTATTAAACTCGTTCCTACATAATAACCCGTTTTAATCTTCTCAGTTAGCTTCTTATAGAAATTACTGGAGATAAAATCAGCTAGAGGAAAAGAGAAATCATACTTATCTATTATTGTAGAAATGGTGGCATCAATAGTTGAGGGAGTTGGTACCACTCCATAGACATTTTTTATTTTATCCCACAGAGTTAATGTGTTCCCATCATAGTAAAAATTAGCTGTTCGTCTATCTCCTACATACTCTACAAATACCCCATTCGGACGACGTACCTTGACTTTACTGATGGCATGATATTGAATCTTAAATGCTGGTGGCAATACATCATCAAAGGAAATATCTGCTTGAAAACTATAAAAGGGTTGCTTTTTTAAGTAATTATTTGATTGTTCTAGGAGACTTTTGGCTTTACTGTCAATATCTGGTGCCTTTTGAGAGAGCGCCATGCTTGGAATCATCGTGGCAGTTAAGCTTGCTATAACTATTGAACTTATTTTTTTCAAAGAAATCATTTAATTATCCCCAACATATACTTAAAAACTAAAAGTTGCGGCAAGAAATGGACCATTAAAACTCTGGTTTAGTCCAAAGGCATTATTACCAGTTCCGTTGACATAATTAAGTTGGAAAAAATCGTAACCAAGCTGAAGAGAGATATTTTTAGTGACCCACCAGTCCGCACCAGCTATGGCATTCCAACTTAAGTCAGTTTGACCTGCTAGTCCAAAACCAGAAACCTCTCCCCTGACCCAAAGAGTAACGGGATCTGAAACTTGCATGGCTATTTTTGCCCCTACCATTGGTTCAAACCAAGTGCGACCTTCGGTAACGGTTGATTGAAAAGTTCTGTTAAGTATACCTAAACTTAAAGTGCTATTAATGGTAGCACTAATGTTATTGAGTTGCACTCCAGCTATTGGTTCAAACGAAAAGAGGGGAAAGTTTTTTCCACTAGGTTTGTCTGGAAGGCTATACACAGCAGGGGCACCGAAATGATAACTTAAAGCAAAGTCATAGACACCTTGATCAAAGGTCAGGGTTGATTGAAGACTGGTTTGAAAGGGGGGATTGGATTGTCTAATACCTCCACCATTTAAACTTGCATAGTAGGCATCAATAATAAAGCCTACATTATCATGCCATGCTTCTATGCGACCACTCGCTGTCATCCTCAATACTTGTAAAAGATCAGCTAAACTTAATTGATAATCTAGAGTACGTCCTCTGACTGTAGAATAGCCATAAGTAGTAACAGGAATTACGGCATAAGGTTGTATTTTAAAATGCCATTTATGGTAATCTGTTTCGGCTGATGGATTACTTGTTCCCGTTGGTATTGGTATTGGTGTTGTGGTTGTTTCCGTTGGTGTTGGTGTTGGTATTGCGGCTGGTGGATTAGTTGTTTCCGTTGGTGTTGGTATAACATTTTGTACTAAATAATCATTAAACTGTTTCTCAAAATCAGCCTCTGATTCTAAAACTTTTGTCGAAAAGTGCTCAATTCTTTCTGTATTTATAGGCACATCTTCCAAGTTAGATTCAGCTAAAACAGGAGACGGTAAAAAAACCAAAATACTTTGAAAGCAGAAAATTGAGAGGAAAAAACAGCGTAAATCTTGTAAAGTCATTTTCACTCCTGAGAAAGTTACTGGATTTGAAAAAAACAGGAAAACCTTATAAATATCATAAACAAGGCACTCTCTACTATAGCCTTAATCTGGATTTTAGACAAATTTTAACGGACGGAAATCTTCTAATCGAACATAAGAACTTTTACCTTGGCTTTTGAGAAAAACACCTACTGAGTCAATACAAATAGGCTTATCTAAATCCTGAGTAGATAGAGATTCGTCCCACGCCTAAATTTAGTCCGACGGGATTTTCTCCAGAAGGAAATCCTTGGACAGTAAATTGATAAACCCCACCGATAGAGGGATTTTGTTCTGCTTCAAGACTAATAGTAAAAGTAGTATTAGGAGAAATGGGTGGATTTAAAACTACTGAGATAAGACCATCTTTAGTTTGACTAGCAGTAATAGAGATGACTTTCCCTTTGTGATTTTGAGTTCCTAAAAAGGCTTTTGTATTATTAATGTTAAAGTTAATGGGATTTGCACTGGTCTGGGGCAAGATCGTAATTTTCCCCAAAGATTCAGGACAATTAGCTGGGACTTTAAAGGTAAAATAATAGTGAGGATTAGGCCAATTGACTCGGTTATCGGGCGTTTGAGCATTAAGGAGGATAGGTGGGTTTCCAGTAAAAAAACTGGAATTATTAGGCAAATTCTGTCCAAAGCTGGCCGTGACAAAAATTCCAGTAATTGCCGTATTCAAAATAAGTGCAGACAAAAGACGCATAAATAATTTAAGGTATTTAGTTTATTTGGCATGATTCAAAAACCTTAGCATGATAGTAACACTTTTATGGCTGATTATTGACAACCTTGGACTGAAATATTATAGGATTTACCTGTAGACTCTAGATCTCCTACGAATATGTTTACTTGGTAAGGTTCTGCCCCAACACGAGGCCTACCTGTCATGAATAATGGTATTTCAGGCGATAATACAGGTTGCTGATTGTAAACTTGATCGGCAGTCCCATCGCTGTATTTACAGCAAATTTTGATCTATTAAGCCACAACTTAAAAACCAAAACCCTTACGGGGCTCCGCCCCGTCCCCTGGTTAAGCAAGCTTATCTGGTCTCAAATTGCTGTAAGATACATTTTGATATCATATTTTCCTTGACTTTGTGGTGTTAGAATTGCATTAAATTTTTTATACTTTCTCTCACTTTGGACCGAAAAATCAGTGTTCCAATCGTCACGTTTCAAACGAAATAAACCGATAGGAATACTAGGACTAGATACAGTTTTATGAACATACGTTTGTCCAATTTGTCCACCAACTACTCCTAATGAACTACAAGTCTCAGAAGAAAATGATTGATGACTTAGACTCATTGTTAGAGATAATGCAATTACAGCAAATGTAAATCTATTAAGCCACAACTTTAAAACCAAAACCCGGGCTCTCTCGGAGCCCCGCTCCCCGGTTAAGCAAGCTTATCTGGTCTCAAACTGCTGTAAGAAGGTTGTTGCCAAAAATATTTATTTTTTCATATAAATATGTACTTATGTTATTTATTTTATGGTACTAAAATAGCCGTCTTACAATGTAAACGTGTACGCATAGTCGTTCCAAAGCAAAAAATCCAACAGCAAAAACTTTAGCAATGCGTCGATAGTAGGGGGGCATATTATTACTCTAAGGATAACAATGTTGAGCTTGCGTTTGGCTTCTAAAAATCGAGACCGAATGTCACTCAAGGAATCTAATGGTGACGTGGTTTGAAAATATCGCTATTCATTAAAATTCATAAGCAACAGGAATAGCACTAATAACGACCAGTTTATTTAATATGCTTAAACTACTATAAGTCTTAAAGGGGCTTTTTTAGTAAATCTCCTATGACAAACGAGAAGATTTAATTAATAAGAACATTCCTGCACCTAGTCCTAGCATATTTGGTAACCAGGCAGCCATTATGGGTGACAAGACTCCCCCAATGCCCATAGAACTGGTCAAAAAAGAAGTTAAATAGTGAGCAAAAATCAACCCGACACAGATGCCAAAACTAGTTGCTCTATTTTTATTCTGGGGTCTTAATCCTAGTCCTGTACCTATTAAACCGAAGACTAGACAGATAAAAGGTAGGGCGATTTTCTCTTGAATACGCACTTCCAGTTTACGCACTTTTTTCTCATTACTGCTGAGTTTTATTATTTCTAAATAATTTCTGGCTTCTTGAATACTCATTTCGGCATAGTCTCTTCCTCTTGAACTTAAATCTAAAGGAGCGCGGGTTAGTTCTAACTGTTGATGGGCGAAACGGACAATATTTTGATATGAGCCATCGGGAGCGATGAGATATATAGTTCCATTGTAGAAATCCCAGCGATTTTCGGCAATGTTCCAAGTAGCCGAGTCAGCAGTGACAATTTGATTGAGTCCTTGTTGTGAAAGATCTAAAATAGTCAAACTTTGCATTTTTTTTCCATCAAATTCATCGGCATAGAATAATCTGGTTAAAAAAGTTTCTTCACCACCATCGGGATGTTTAATCTTGCCATATTCAGGATAAATAATATTGCGTTCTTTAAAGGTGGGATTATCTTGATTGAGAGCTTTTTCTAGAGAAATAGAGGCTTGATAGTTGGCCACAGGGGCTACCCAATCACTGACGAGAAATGTAACTCCTGTGACCACTAAACTTAAGAGAAAACTGGGAATCACCATTCTATAGAATCGAACACCTATACTCTGTAAAGCAATCAATTCACTGTCACTAGAAAGTCTACTATAAGCCATCAAGGTTGCTAGTAACATAGACATAGGAAAGGCCAGAACAATAAAGCCTGGCATTTTTAACAAAAGTATTTTAATAGCCACCAACATAGGTAACCCTGACTCGGTTACTCTTCTGACTAAATCGAAGAGGGTTCCTATAGAGAGTGCTAAAGAGGTAAATAGTCCCATCCCAAAGATAAAAGGTAGCAATAACTCAAGGGTGATGTAGCGATCCATGAGCGTAAAGCCAGGTATTCGGAAAATCCAGGGATCTTGTTCTTTCTCTATCTTCATGATAACTACAGTTTAAATCTCTCACCTAGATAATACTGTCTCACTAAACTATTATTGTATAGTTCCTCAGAAGTACCTGCTGCTAAAATCTGACCTTCTCGCATAATGTATGCTCTGTTTGTGATAGCTAATGTCTCTCTGACGTTATGATCGGTAATCAAGATTCCCATTTTCCTTTCACTTTTTAATTCAGCAATTAAATTCTGTATTTCGGACACAGCTATCGGGTCAACCCCGGCAAATGGTTCATCGAGTAAGAGGAATTTGGGTCCTTCTAATCCTACTGCTAAAGAGCGAGCTAATTCTGTTCTTCTTCTTTCACCTCCTGAGACTTGCGACCCTTTGGTTTCGGCAAATTTTTCTAAGCGAAATTCTTCGATCAATTGATTTAGACGACTCTGTCTTAGACGAGACGACACCCCAGTTTGTTCTAAAGCTAGCTCAATATTTTCTCTAACTGTGAGATGACGAAAAATACTGGCTTGTTGAGTCATGTATCCTAGTCCTAGACGTGACCGTTGATGTAGTGGTAATTGCGTCACATCTTGTTGATTGAGCCACACTTTCCCTTCATTGGGTTTAATCAATCCTGTTGCAATATAAAATGTTGTTGTTTTTCCAGCCCCATTGGGACCCAAAAGTCCTACTATTTCTCCTGGATCTACTCTTAGATTAACTCTATTTACAACTCTTCTTTTGCCATAGGATTTATGAACATTTTCTAAAATAAGTGACATTTAGCCAAATCTAGGGTGTTTTTACTTTCCCTGTATTATTATTATTTTCTGTATCTTTGACTAGATATATTGATTCTACTTGTTGACTGTTTTGTGGTGTGGCAATAAACCTCCCTTCATCGATCAAATAGGTCATACTTTCTGCTCTCATGCTGTTTCCTTCTTGCAGTGCATAGACATTTCCTGTCAAGACTAAACGGCGTTCTTTGCTAAAGTATTGGGCTTGCGCCGCTGTCGCTTGCAACTTCCTCGCTGGATAATAAACCTGTACATTACCTCTGGCTGTCACTACCCCAGTTTGTGAGTTAGCTTCTTGAATATCAGAGCGTACTGTTAGTTGGCTATTGCCTTGAGTTGGTTGAGCTAAACTGGCTGAACTCATTAGTCCCCCTAATACCAGCAGCAATCCTCCTATACTGAACCAAGATTTTTTCATTATCCCTCATTCGATATACTTGGATCAATCTTAACAATTCTCGGCAAAAGACTTTTTAAATTTTCTCTTGTTGCCAAAAGTTCCTCAGGTTTAGTTGCTTGTACTGTTTTTAGTAGTTTATAACTAGCGTTAAAGAGTTCCCAGACAGCTACTTCTTCATAACTTGGCTGATAGTCTTTTAATCTCCTAGTCCCTTCCCCTAAAAGGGTGACTGCTCCTTTCCAGTTCAATCTCTCTAGATGATAGCAGCCTACTGCGATTTGTAAAATACCTTGATAGAAGGTCTTATGGGGTTCGGCAGACTCATTCCACAGAGACTCTAAAGTATCATGACAAGCATAGAATTGCTGTCCGTTAAACTCATTTACTCCCTGCCAAAAGGCAGCAGGTAACATTATACTCAGCTCCTTATTTAGCTTTTGTTGAGATTCTCACTGACTTCTTTTATATAGGACAAAGAGATAGTCTGATCCTTGCCTACGAAAGGATTATCAGGGGTAATAAAAAGCATACAGTGACATTCTTTGCGTTCCCGCATAGGAACACAGGGACAATTCCAAAAAGTAGCTTGAACCTCAGCTTCTTTATCTTCATAGTGACGACAGGGACAAAGAGGAGCACCTAACTCTTGTTTGTGTTTAGCTAGTCCTTCAATCACTACAGCTGTGACAGATAAATCACTACAGAAATAAGTATCAGTTCGTTTAGCATACTGTTCTGAAAAATTTCGCATGGCTTCTAACTGCCTATCAGATTCGGATTTTTCTTGACTCATAAATTACCTTTAAAAATTTTTTGCCTTTGCTCATCCTAACCTATTAAGGGCTTTAGTAGGAGATTTCGGCTTGCGCCCAGGGTAGGAGGTTTTTAGATCAGGTAACTTTAATGTTACGATAGTTAAATTTAAGCAGTAAACTAACCCCATATTATTATAAAAGTGACTACCCAAATACCGACCATTTCAGCACATGATAATAATACATCAGAAGATTGGCAGAGTAATTATCGTGGACAGATAGTAGTTATCTTAGACTTTGGTTCTCAATATTCAGAATTAATTGCGCGTCGGATTCGAGAGACTCAAGTATATTCAGAAGTGCTCTCTTACCGAACCACAGCTAAAGAACTAAGGTTGCTCAATCCGAAAGGAATTATCCTCTCAGGAGGACCACGTTCAGTCTATGATGTAGGAGCGCCGCAATGCGATCTTGAGATTTGGGAATTAGGCATTCCCGTCTTAGGAGTCTGCTATGGAATGCAGTTAATGGTTAAGCAACTAGGCGGTAAAGTTGAACCAGCCGAAAGAGCAGAATACGGCAAAGCTGCTCTTTCTATAGAAGATCCCACCGACTTATTAACCAATGTAGAAGATAATTCAATTGCTTGGATGAGTCATGGCGACTCCTGTAAAGATTTACCAGAAGGCTTTAAAATACTTGCTAAAACTGAAAATACTCCCAATGCAGCTATCGCTAATCATCATAAGCGGCTTTTTGGCGTACAGTTTCACCCTGAAGTAGTGCATACAGAAGGTGGACTAGCTCTAATTCGCAATTTTGTCTACCATATTTGTAAATGTGAGCCGACTTGGACAACTGAGGCCTTTGTAGAAGATGCAGTCAAAGAAATCAGAAACAAAGTAGGAGACAAAAAAGTATTACTGGCTTTATCAGGGGGAGTAGACTCCTCGACATTAGCCTTTTTGCTGTATCAGGCGATCGGCAATCAACTGACCTGTATGTTTATAGATCAGGGCTTCATGCGCAAAGGAGAACCGGAAAGACTGATGAAGATCTTTGATGAGCAATTTCATATTCCTGTAGTTTACGTCAATGCTAGGGAACGCTTCTTAAAACAAGTAGAAGGCATTAGCGATCCCGAAGAAAAGAGGCGACGCATAGGACATGAATTTATTCAGGTTTTTGAAGAAGAATCTGTACGTCTAGGTCCTTTCGACTATTTAGCTCAAGGAACCCTCTATCCTGATGTAATAGAATCAGCCGATACCAATGTAGATCCCAAAACAGGAGAGAGAGTAGCTGTCAAAATAAAAAGCCATCATAATGTAGGTGGATTACCGAAAAATCTCCGCTTCAAACTAGTAGAACCTTTGCGAAAACTCTTTAAAGATGAAGTCAGAAAGGTCGCTCGTTCTATAGGACTACCAGAAGAAATTGTCAAGCGTCACCCGTTCCCAGGACCTGGACTAGCTATACGCATTCTAGGGGAAGTGACAGCAGCCAAACTAAATATACTGCGAGATGCTGACTTCATTGTCAGAGATGAAATCACCAAACAGGGAGTATATCACGATTTCTGGCAAGCCTTTGCCGTCTTACTACCAGTTAGAAGTGTAGGAGTGATGGGGGATCAGAGGACTTACGCTTATCCTATTGTCTTACGGTTCATAACAAGTGAAGATGGAATGACTGCAGATTGGGCTAGGGTTCCCTATGACCTATTAGAAATAATTGCTAACCGCATTGTAAACGAAGTTAAAGGAGTCAATAGAGTAGTCTATGACATCACATCTAAACCACCTGGAACCATAGAATGGGAATAATTAAAACAAAATAAATTTATGTTTGACCAAAGAGTTAGCGGTATCTTGTTACATCCCACCTCATTTCCTAGCAATTATGGCATAGGAGATCTAGGAAAGGAAGCCTATAAATTCATAGATTTTTTAGCTGAATCTAAACAGCAAATATGGCAGATCTTACCATTAGGACCGACAGGCCATGGGAATTCTCCCTATCAATGTTACTCAGCTATAGCAGGAAATCCCCTTTTAATAAGTATTGATTCTCTCTCTGAAGCAGGTTGGCTTACGGTTGAGGATATTTATACTCATAAACCGGATTTTCCCTTAGACTATGTCGATTTTGAACTAGTTAAATACTATAAAATGGGGCTACTAGAAAAAGCCTATCAAAACTTCCTGTCCGTAGCGACAGAAAAAGAGAAAGAAGATTTTGCCCAATTCTATTTAGAACAAGAAAGCTGGTTAAAAGACTACGCTCTCTATATGGCGATCAAAGAAGTCTATCAGGGGACAAGTTGGTATCAATGGGATATTGGTATAGCTAACAGAGATAAAATAGCCCTATCTGCTTGCGAGGAAGCCTTAAAAGATAGAATACTTTACCATAAATTCCTCCAGTATCTCTTTAGTCAACAGTGGACCAAACTGAAAGCCTACGCTAATGAGAAAAATATCCTCATCTTTGGCGATATACCTATCTATGTAGCGCATGATAGTGCTGATGTCTGGTCACAGCCTGATAACTTCGCTCTCGACCCAGAAACAGGTGAAGCCGCCTTGATGGCAGGAGTACCACCTGATTACTTCAGCGAAACAGGTCAACTCTGGGGAAATCCCGTCTACAACTGGGAAAAGCTAGAACAAACAGGGTTTCAATGGTGGATAGAAAGAATTAAAAAGAATCTCTCTCTCGTGGATCTGGTCAGAATAGATCACTTCAGAGGTTTTGAATCTTTTTGGGTAGTTCCCCAAGGAGAAAAGACTGCAGAAAATGGGGAATGGGTAAAAGCGCCTGGTCAAGCTTTATTTCAAGAATTAAAGGAACAATTAGGACACTTACCGATTGTCGCCGAAGATTTGGGCGTAATTACCCAAGAAGTAGAAGAATTGAGAGATAATTTTGGCTTTCCTGGCATGAAGATTCTCCAATTTGCTTTTGACTCAGATCGCGAGAACGAATTCTTACCCTATAACTATCTTAATCGTCGTTCTGTGGTCTATACAGGCACACATGACAACGATACAACAGTCGGTTGGTTTAGGCAGCGTTCACCAGAAGATCAATCGAAAGTAGAGGATTATCTAGGCTGTATCTGTTCTAGAGGGATTCACTGGAGCCTCATTCAATTGGCTTTAGGTTCAGTCTCTAATTTAGCTATCTTTCCCCTCCAGGACATCCTAGGTTTAGGCACAGATGCTAGAATGAATACACCTGGTCAAGCAGAAGGTAATTGGGGTTGGCGTTATCGTACTAATACTCTCAATTCAGATATTAGTGGACATCTGGCTTATGTAACTTATTTATATGGTCGATCAGTCCCCAACCCTACTTAGTTGTGGGTTGGGTGCGTGTGGTTATTGTGCGACTGCTAGACAGGCTTTAAGTTCTTGTCTTTGTACTGGAGTCAATTCAGCAATGAATTGCTCTATTTTTTCGTCTCGACTAGCAAGTGGCTCATTCTTAATTTGCACCAATACCTCTTTTTGAGGTACAGTTAAATGGAGAGACTCCACACATTGTAATTTAGTCGGTTTAGGAGTCGTCTGAGCATTAACCACCAACACTGGTAAGAAAGAGAAGGCGGTCAAAAGAAAAACAATAAACTGAGAATTTTTATTAATCATTAAATCAGAGTCAAAAAGGTAAGCAATCTAGGAGACGGATTTTTGGTCTAAAAAGATTCTTTGTGAGCGTCAACTACTTTTCTCTTAAAAATCGTTGAATTGTGGTTGCTAATTCCTTCATTCTCAATGGTTTTGTTAGGTATTCATTTGCTCCTGCTTCTAAAGTGCGCTCGCGATCCCCTGTCATGGCTAAAGCTGTGAGAGCAATAATGGGAATATTGACTAGATTAGGATCTTGGCGAATTTGTTTCATGGCCTCTAGTCCATTTATGACTGGCATTTGGATATCCATCAAAATCAAATTAGGTATTTGAGTTTTAGCAAACTCGATAGCTTCTTGACCATTTTTGGCTAACTGAAGACGATAGCCCTTTACTTGGAGATAGTTATAAATAGTATTGATATTAACTTCGTTATCTTCTGCTAATAATATCAGAGGCGTTTGGTGATTAGTTACCTTAGCAGGTTGAGAGTCCATTTCTGCAGTAGTGGTTAGTTCGTTATCAAGAGTGATTTGAGGTACTTCATATGAGCTATAAAGATAGGGTAGTTCAATCATAAAACAACTACCTTTATCTAGTTCACTAATTACTCTTACACTACCATTGTGAAGTTCGACGATTCGTTTGACCAATGCCAATCCCAAGCCTGTACCCATATATTTACGGTTCAGAGCGCTATTGACTTGGCTGAACGGCTGAAATAGTTTTTTTATATTATCTTGTGAAATCCCAATACCTGTATCAATTACGGCAATTCGCAGGTAGGGGGTATCCTGAGAGGAAAATTTGGTAACTTCTAGGGTAATTTGCCCATTTTCTGGAGTGAATTTGACGGCATTACTGAGGAGATTAATTAACACCTGACGTATACGTCGTTCATCTATTAACACCAATGGTAGATTTTGTTGAAGCTTAGAGTAAAGCTGGATACTTTTTTCCATGGCCATCTGTTTAATCAATATCATACTCGACTGACAGAGAGTATCAATAGAAGTAGGCTGTAAATCTAATGTCATTTTTCCAGATTCGATTTTTGCCACATCTAGAATGTCGTTGATCAAGCTTAAAAGATGTTCACCACTACTATAAACAGTTTGCAAGGCTTGGATTTGCTGTTCATTTACACTGCCTAAAATTCCATCAGTTAAGCTTTCAGTCAGACCCAAAATAGCGTTAAGCGGTGTGCGGAGCTCGTGGCTCATATTGGCGAGAAATTCGTCTTTAAGACGTGTAGCCCTTTCTAGTTCTTGATTAGCCTGCTGCAACTGCGATTCAGTCATCTTTCGTTCTGTGATATCAGCAAAGTAGCCGACAATTTCCAACGGAACACCTAGGTGATCTCGTACCAATTTAAGTTCATCATACATCCAAGCATATTCACCATTCTTCTGGAGAAAGCGGTATTCGTGAACTAGACGATCTTGTTTAAACAGTTGGGGCAATTCGGCAAAAACTTTGGGAAGGTCATCAGGATGAATATTATTAACCCAAAAACTAGAATCATTGAGGAAATGATCAGGAGTATAGCCCATTATATTGTTACTAATGAAGGTTGCACCATAGTCGCCATCGGGTCTACAGGTATAAATAACTGCTGGACTAGAGGTAAGTATAAATTGCAGCCGTTCTTCTAATAGTTTGTTTTCTAGTTCTGCAGCCTTACGAAGACTAATATCTTGTACAGTAGACCAAATTACTTTTTGTTCGTTTTGTTCAACCAACAATCCCGTTAACAAAACAGGCACTAGATGCCCATCTTTATGTATATATTCTTTCTCATAAGGTCCATAATACTGAGTTTTCTCTAATTGCCTTATTTGTTCAATTTCTTGCGGAGCATACTTGATAGGTGTAATATCCCAATAATTTAGTTCCAGACATTCTTCGATGGTGCGCCCTATTATTTTGGCATAGACTGAATTAACATAGATTAGCTTTCCATCCATGTCACAACTAGTTAGCCCAATAGGGAAATTTTCAATTAACTGTCGATTAAAAGCTTCACTCTCTGTCAGTGCTTTAGTTCTGATCTCTACCCTAGCTTCTAACTCTTGGGTTAAAAGTTTTACTTGTTTGTCGGATCTTTTGCGTTGTAATTCTGTGCCTGCTCTTGCTCCAAATACCCTCAAAATAGCGTTCGCTTCGGCACGTAGACTCTCTGAAAATGGCTGAGAGTGTAGGATGCAAAGGTTCCCAATATAATTACCAAAATTGTCTTTTAAAGCAATAGCCAAATAGCCATCTGCCTGCATCTGACCTAAGATTAAACAGTCAGGAAATAGGGACTGAATTGAACTTGGGCAGTAATATTCCCCATCTCTGATGGCATATTCGCAGGGAGTGTGAGCTATGGCAAAGGAAATGTCTGACTGGAGAGCACCATTAGCATAGAACCCCAAGGTATGAAGTTCATCGCCTACTAATTCAGTAACGAGGGCATAGTCAACATTCAAAGCTTCGGCAAGATTACGTACCAAAGCAGGGAAAAAATCTTCTCCCGTTACAGTCCCAGTGACTTCAATCAGTTTTTGCAATGTTAATTCTGCTATTTTCCGGTTGCTGATATCAGTTATTGATCCCTGTTCACTATCTCCTACCATGTAAATAGGAGCTTCTTTATACTTAATTAGTTCGCTTTTTAGTTCCAGTTTTTCCCTTTCTAGCTCTAATACTTTACCTTCTAAAGCTTGGGTTAATTTATATAGTTCTAAGATGTCTATTGTTGAGGCTATTTGTTGCATACTCTCGTATGTCACTAGTCCAACTAATTGATTATGATCATCGAGAATAGGTAAATGGCTAATATGATGCTGTTGCAGCAGATTAAGCACCAAGCAAAAATCAGTGCAATTAGACTCATTGAGTGTGATTACAGGAGAAGTCATCACTTCCTCAATCGTCGTTTTATCTAAAGATATCTGCTGAACAGTTAGCCTTACTACATCTCGCTTAGTGAAAATACCTAATAATTGATTGTTTTTCACAACCATGACATAACTTGAGCATCTCTCAGCTGTAATGGATGTCATACCACTCATCAGAGCTATGGCATCTATTACCATCGTCTCAGGAGTAACAACCAGTGGATTGCGGATAATTGCCGAATTGATTTCGATGGTGCCAGTACTAGATGCTTTAATATCCATTATTTAACTTTAATTAGATAATTTATGCCCTTAAGAACCTATGTTTTAAATTATATTATTATTTATTATAATTCTTAAACTACTGTATTTGCCAAGTTTGATCTCCTTTTAAACGTAATTGGCGATTATGATATTTAACTAAACTCAGACGATGACCTACACTTATTATGGTACACTTACTAGCAGATAATTCTGTATAAATATAACCTTCTGTCTCTTCATCTAGTGCGCTAGTTGCTTCATCTAAAAAAATATATTCGGGTTTATATAAGAATAAACGAGCGAAAGCCAATCTCTGTTGTTCACCAAGGGAGAGAAGACGACTTAAATCTAATCTCTGCTCAAAGCCACCTATTTTCTCGGGTAAATCTGCTAATTTTACCTTTTCTAGAGCGGCTTGTAACTCCCCGTGAGACAGGATTAAATTACTTTTTGGATAGGTTAATTCTTCTTGCAGAGAACCGCCAATAAGATAGGTTTTTTGGGGAATAAAAAAGCTTAAAGAATTTTGAGGCAGATGAAGTGAGCCTGTCCCTGATTGCCAAAGTCCAGCCAATGCCCTTAGTAGGGAGCTTTTTCCTGTGCCACTTTCTCCTAAGATTAATAACCTTTCTCCCGGGAGTAAAGAAAAAGAAAGATCACTAATTAAAGTGCGTTTATAGTCGGGAGTTTGTAGGGTAAGATGCTCAATTTCTAATCTTGTATTTTCAATGACATCAAAAGTTCTCTCGCCTTCTTTGGGGATATCTATAGAGGTTGATAAACCTTGAGAAAGTAAGTATAACCGCTGTCCTGCTGCACCTAAAACAGGTAAGCTAGACATTTGATTAAAAGCGGCTAGAAAATTCTCATAAATACTTAAAACATTCTCTCTACTTTGTTGTAATAAGCCAATAGTTAACTGTTTGCTAAAGACTTTAGGCGCTAAAAATAGAATAGGTAAAAACCACCGCACTCTCTGTATTAAGTCCAGAAAGGATGGTTGATAGCCATCTTGCCAGAGAACCAGTTTCTTTTTATTGTCTATTGCTCTTTCTAAGCGTTGATTAATCTGTTCTTTTTCCTGCTGTTCACCTCGATAAAAAGCAATAGACTCAGCATAGTTTTTCACTCTGATTAAACTAAAGCGAAAATCGGCTTCTTTTTTTAATTGTAAGAAAGTTAAATTTTTTAAAATCCGTCCAAATAAGCCAAAAGAAATACCAGTTACTATTAAACAATAGGCATATGTAAGTAATAATAACTCTGGAGAAATTTTATGTAAAGCTAGGCTAGCAGCTATTAACCCTGTAATACTACCAAAGAGAGCGTCAATAATAGTAAGTGCAGAATCAGTTACAGAATTTATGTCCTCTTGAATCCGTTGATCTGGGTTATCTATTTCTGCTTGGGACAGTAATTTATAGTAACCTCTATGAGTAAAATATTTCTGTAAATAGTTTTCCGTTAACCATTTGCGCCAAAGGTTCGCTAAAAAGAGACGCAAATAGGAACTAATCGTAGTTAATATTAAAATAATTATTAAGCCAGCTAGGTAGAAAAGTGCTTGCTTAAGAGCCTCATCTCTATTCAGTTTACTTAAAGCATTAATAAATTGTCCACTTATTTGAGATAACACAACTTGAGCAAATGCCCCAATAGTTGTTAAAGTGAGCACTATTATTAAGATTAACCAACCTTTAAGAGCAGATCTTGATTGCCAATAGGGTTTAATAACTAGCCAAGATTGCCAAAGCGATAAAAGAAAGTCATTCTGCATTATTAAGATTTGTCTTCTGGAGTAATTTGGAGAACTTTGTCGTGTAAACGTTGGAGAGAGGAACGATGTCCCACACTAATAATAGTTGTTTCTGGCCCAGCTATGGCATTATAAAGACGTTCTTCATTCTCTGGATCTAGGGCGCTGGTTGCTTCATCTAGAATGATAAATTGTGAGGCACTTAAAAGGACTCTAGCAAAAGAGAGGCGCTGTTGTTCACCTGGGGAGAGAATTTTTGCCCAGTCTAACTCAATATCATAACCCCCTACTCTCTCTGGTAAGTCTTGTAAATTGACTGCTACTAAGACTTGTTCTAATTCTGCTTGAGAAATATGATCCCGCTGTGGTTGGGGATAGAGAAGTTGTTGACGGAGGGTACCGAGTCCCATATAGGGTCTTTGAGGCAGAAAAAACATCTTATTGAGATCTGGACGAATAATTAAACCTGTTCCTGATAACCAGAGTCCAGCTAATGCCCTTAAAAAAGAACTCTTACCTACGCCACTTTTGCCCATTATTAAGAGACTCTCTCCTGGGTTAACAGTCATGTTCAGATGGGTAAAAAGAGTTCTTTCTCCTTCAGGTGTTTTTAAGGTGAGATCACTAATAGCTATATGATCATCAACTTCAGTGGTAATTTCTTCTCCTGTCGGTTTTCTCCCGAGTTCTATGGCCTTGTTTAATTCTTCTACCCTTACTAGAGCATTAAAAATATCACTCAAACTGTCGATAATTTGGCCAAATATAGAGAACAGGCTACAGAAAATGGCACTATTAGCGGGAATGGAGGTAATTAGACCTATTTCTGCCTGTCCTGATAATATTTTTGGTGCAGTAAAAGCATAAGCCAAGAACATAACTATAATATCGTTAACTCCTGCAATACCTGGTGGTCCAACAAAGCTGTAAAAGTAAATATACTGCCAGCGCAGGAGTTTATTCCAGTTTGTAAAGACGGCTTCAAAGAGATTCTCTAGAACTCCTTTTTCTCTTTCCTCTCCTCGATAGAAGGCGATAGACTCGGCATTTTCCCTTACTTTGACTAATCCAGTTCTAAAGTTACCTTCGTATTTTTGTTGGATGTATTTTATCTTGAATAGGGCTTTAAAAAAGACCTGATAGCTAAACCAAGTAGACAAGGCACCAAAGACAGCTAAAATTATTACTAAGTTATGAGAAAAACCCCATACATCTCCAGCCGCAAAGAAAGAACGCCCCGAAAAGACAGAAATTAAGCTGTTTAAACTGATGATCCCACCCAGAAGAGTTTCTATTTCTTTGGCAATTCTTAAGTCGGGATTATCAATTTCTGGTTGACTAGTAATTTTATAGTAGGCACGATGCTCTAGATAGTGACCAATAATTTTTTGGCTCAACCAGTTGCGCCAACGCACAAGCAGTATGCTTATGCAGTATCCTCCGATCCCTATAGCAATGGTTGAAACGAGAAATACTCCTGCGAAATTATAAACAATATGGTAAAAGCGAGATTGATCACTTTTATTTAAAGCAGAAAGTAGTTCTCCCAACTGTTTGAAAATGATGGGAACGAGCGAAGAAGAAACAAATAGTAATAAATTACCAGTAATCAGTAAGAGCCAAGCAGACAACCTTTCTTCAGAGCGAAAAAAATAAGGGTAGATCAAGTCCCAAAGTCGTCGCCAAAATTGCCGATCAAGACGAGGAAAATTCAAACCTTGGGTCATGGGGGGGGGGGGGGGGGGGGGGGGGGGGGGGTCCCCCCCTTTATAAGGGGGGGGTAGGGGGGTTAGGTTTTCCTAAATGGTATTTAGCTTCTAAAGCAACTTGTTCAAAGGTATCTAAAGAGAGTTTTTTTAGAGCTTCTTGGGTTTCAGGGGTTTGGAAATGTCCTAAAGCTTGCGCTAGACGATGGCGAATTTGCCAGTCTTCATCGGTTAAAAATGGTAATAGTAGGGGTATAGCCCTGGGATCGCCTAATTCGCCTAGAGAGCTAATAGCGGCTGTTCTGAAGAGTTCATTGGGCGAAGTTAGAGCCTCTTTAAGTAGATCAAAAGCTCTGATATCGCCAAGTTCTCCTAAAGAGGCAAGGATACTGAATTGTAATAACCATTCAGAGGATTTTTCATAAGCTTGGCGGAGGTCTTCAAAAGCTACCGTTAATTTTAACCCAGCAATAGCATCTGCTGCTGCAGCGCGAACGTCTATTTCTGAATCAGTGAAGAGACGCTCTCTGAGAAGTTCTAAAGCTGCGTCTAGATCTATATGACCTAAAGTATCCAGTTGACTGACTGCTGCGTAACGAACTCTGGCATTTTTATCTTTAATTAGGGGTTTAATCATACTAAAACCCTCTTGAGCAGGGAGTTGACGCAGGAGATTAAGTCCTGATAAACGATCGCCATAATCACTAGAATCTAAAAGTTGTTGAATATTCGGTAAATTCATTTTTTAAGTATCGGATTAACTAATCATTGTACGGAGGATATCACTTTGGGTGATAATTCCTATTAATTTACCCTCTTTTTCCTCAATTACAGGCAAACGTCTGACTTTTTTCTCGTGCATTAAGATAGCTGCTTCTTTGACTGTTTTTCCGGAGTTAATAGTCACTACCTGCTTACTCATTACTTCTCCTACTGTTTGTCCCAAGACTTTATGGACTTCTTTTTCATGTTGGGCAGGATTTTGTAGATAGATCACACTGTCTAGAATCATAATGTAGGGGGGAGTTTCTAGTCCTGTTTCTCGCCACATTAAATCACTTTCGGTTAAAATTCCCACTAGTTCTCCTTTCTCGTTGACCACTGGTAACCCAGTTATCTCTTGTTTTACTAAAAGTTTAATGGCTTCTTGTAAGGGGGTTTCTGGTTTTACCGTTATTGGGTTACTGGTCATTATTTCATTTACTGTCTGTGTCATCAATATCTCTCTTTTTTGTCGTACAATTGGACTCTTAGGTTTTTTTGCCCCATTTTCATTTTAGACTTAGTCTTCTGGTTCCCTTTACAACTGTTAAAATTCTCCATAGTCTGCCCCCTTGGCAAAAAAAACTCTGAGCATATATAATAAAATTGTGCTATTAATAGAGATTGACTTATGGCTACACTGAGTAATAACTCCGACAAAGACAAAGCACTAGGACTCGTTATCAATCAGATTGAGAAGAGTTTTGGCAAAGGCTCGATCATGCGTCTGGGTGATGCAACGAGAATGCGAGTAGAAACAATTCCCAGTGGTGCTCTAACCCTTGATCTAGCTTTAGGGGGTGGACTACCAAAAGGGAGAATCATTGAGATTTATGGACCTGAGAGCGCGGGTAAAACTACATTAGCACTCCATGCTCTAGCCGAGGTGCAAAAAGCTGGGGGAGTAGCTGCCTTTGTGGATGCAGAACACGCCCTAGATCCTACCTATTCAGAAGCTTTAGGAGTAGATATCAATAATCTATTAGTAGCTCAACCTGATAATGGAGAATCCGCATTAGAAATAGTAGATCAATTGGTACGTTCGGCTGCTGTAGATATAGTGATCATAGACTCAGTAGCCGCACTAGTACCGAGAGCAGAAATAGAAGGAGAAATGGGCGATACACAAGTAGGCTTACAAGCCCGTTTGATGAGTAAAGCGCTGCGAAAAATAGCTGGAAACATTGGAAAATCAGGCTGTACGGTTATTTTTCTCAATCAGTTAAGGCAGAAAATTGGGGTAAGCTATGGCAACCCTGAAGTAACAACAGGAGGAATGGCACTGAAATTTTATGCTTCCGTCCGTCTAGATATTCGCCGTGTACAGACGCTCAAAAAAGGGAATGAAGGGGAATATGGGATTAGGGCTAAGGTGAAAGTAGCTAAAAATAAAGTAGCTCCCCCTTTTAGAATTGCTGAGTTTGATATTATTTTCGGGAAAGGGATCTCTCGTCTCGGTTGTATGATTGATCTAGCCGAACAGACCGACATTATTTCTCGCAAGGGCGCTTGGTATAGCTATAAAGGCGAAAATATTGCCCAAGGACGCGATAATGCGCTGAAATATTTAGAAGAGAATGCCACATTAGCAGACTCGATAGAAAAGTTGGTGCGAGAAAAGCTGGAAATGGGAACAGTAGCCTTCGCTGCATCTTCAATTGAGGAAGTAGATGAAGAAGTAGATCTTTCTTAGAAAATATAAGAGGTGGAGAAATCTACCTCTTATTTTTGTCCTTAGAACGATTAGACTAACAAAAGCTCACAGGGAGCCTCTTGCCTTTTTTTATGCGTTTAAGAGAATTAGCATTTCCCTACAGTAGGCAGAACTACACTTACTCATTGATAAAATTAGGCATCAGAAAAACTTCATCAACAAGGTTTTTATAGCTGGCTGTAACAGGTGAATTTTGCCAATGAATAACAGGCATATGTTTAAACTCAGCAATTTTCGTTTGAGCATAAGTTTTGATTCTTGTTTTACATTGACGACCAACAAAACTATAGGAATCTAACTCAGAATTTACGAGTTTTTCTAATGTAGCGTCACTATCAGGAGGACAGTTACTATAAACTAAACCTAGATTCCAAGGTCCTATATAGAGTTGTTCCTGCGTTGACCTTTGCTCTCTAATTTTCGACATAAATTGATAAGTCTTTACAGCATGTTCAATTGATTTTTGGCCATAATCTAAAGGGATCAAAATAGTATCAATGCTAGAGATAGTGCATTTAGTAAGAATATCAGCAGTGGGGGATGTGTCGAGAAAAATGTAGTCGTAATCTACTGCAAGAAGGTTAACAATCTCTCTGAAACTCTTTATATGGTTAATATCTTTAGATCCTCGAAATTTGTCTAAAGTATTTCCATCCATAGGCAAGACGTCAATTTCTAATGTCCTCCCATCAGTAGTAGGGACTAAAAGGTTTTGAATAGCCTCTTTCAGGATATATTTAGCGTCAGCTAATTCTTTTTGTTCAACTTTATAAACAGAATCTGGCAGCCAATTGGTAATTTGGTTAGGAATTATGCCCAATCGTTGGGTTAAATCAGTTTGCTCATTAAGGTCAATTAACAAGACTTTTTTGCCCTTTAAAGCCAGAGTTGCTCCTATATTGATTGTGTTTGTTGTTTTAGCTACACCTCCCTTTTGGTTCCAAATAGATGTAACTAAGGCTCTTTGAGGATTCTTGAGGCAGTATTCTAGTTGCTGCATTAATTTAGGAATAGTAATAGCCGTCATCCTTTGAATGGAAGTCAGAGGCAAGATCAAGCCTTCTACTCGTCGCCACAGTTGAAAAAAATCCCCATTAAATACTAGTCCGTAAGAAGCCAGAAAAGCTGGTGGAACAATATCTTTATTTAAGTATTCTTTGATCCCATTTTTTTGAGGGATAGATCCGATGGCCTCTTGATATAGAGCGTCTTCTTTACATAAGTTGAGGAAGGGGAGGTGGTGGTTTTGTTCCTCGGTACTAGCTAAACTAGCTATACGCGGTTTGTTTTCAATCACCAAGACAGGTGGCTTGGTTATGTCTGCGTACACTAACCGATCAGGGACCAGTTCTATGCCTTTTCTTAAGGCAGGTTTTGTCTTAATTTGTTGAAAATCTAGTCCTAATGAATTTAAAATAACTTGAACAAGATTGGCTTCAATCTCAGGTTCCGAGTAGTCATGGGGTATTTGTTCCCATTGTTGAATAATTTTTTGATATTTTTGTTCCATATTGATCCAATCTTGTAATTGAGTCCAGCACTGACTTCACCTATTGTATATTGAAAGCTCATTATTCAAGAAAGTCGTATTACTAATTTAGTAAATTCTTTTGATTTACAGCAGTTTTATACCAAAACCACCACAAAACTAGGGGCGTGGTGCTCTGCCCAATATGGGCCCAAAGCGCATTTTGATCTGGGCTTCATTTGCTCTAAATTTGCTGTATTACCTATATAAGCTAAAAAGCATTTAAAATGCGTTGAGTGCAGGGGTTAGGGGTTAGGGCTGAGCGGGAAGTCTTAGCTAGAGGTTGAGCGCGGAGATTTGGTTTTAGATTACCCAATATGCAGCTTAAGATACTTTTAACTTAGAAATCTATAGTTTAAAATCTATAAAATATATATATTTTAAACTATAATTGACCCAAAATTTCTCTACAATAGTCTGTTTGCTCACAAGAGAAAGTTAATTAAAGAACCATGACATTATGAACTAAAATTAGTGGATTAATCATCATTCCATCAGATGTATAAAAGTACACATAAAATAGATTTTTTGAGGTATTACTAGCGGGCAAACGCTTACTAAACAAGGACTTTAGAGAAATAATCATTTCTCCAAATAATGGCTATAAATATTTCAAAAAGAAAATTCACCCTTATTTACGAAACTTAAACTATAATTCAATGTAAGCACTTTATTAAAGTAAATCTGTTTATTTGACAGGAGATAATCATGCCTATCACATATCGTGAGACCCTAGGGGAATTTAGCAGTGTTATATGTGTCAAAGCTATTATCATTGGAATGGAAGAAGCCTTAGGGGATAAAGCAGCCGCTATTGCACTAATATCCGCGGGACGCACTAGAGGAAAACGGTTAATTGAAGATTTAGGAATAGCTGGAAAATCTTTGCCAATAGAAGAAATTACCTCAAAGATCGCTTATGCTTTAGGTAGTGAAGGGACTCGTTTACTAATATTAGACAAGTTAGAACAAGATGGGGAGATTTATCGAGCCTACACTAAAGAAACAATTTGTTCAGCAGGAGAATCAAAAGGTTCCGAACGAAAATGTACCTTTACCCTAGGGACTGTACAAGGAGCATTAGAAGCGATTACAGGGAAACGTTTGCGTGGACAACAGACAGAATCTGTTCTCAGAGGTGGTTCACATGATGTGTTTGAATATACAGTTCTGGCTTAATCACACCTAAGCTAGTACTACTCCTTTGTTGCAAGTTTTGAGGGCTCTAATAGAAATACGAGAGAAGAATAGAGTAAGTAATATTTAAACATTTAAGTGCGTTTTAGCTTAGACAAACTCAACAAAATTAAAAATAGAGACTGAACTATGGGGAATCAAAGGAGTTTTTTCTGAGTTTTCGTTAGCAGAACTTTTTCAAGTTCTAGAAAATTAGTAAGTTAAAAGACTGATTTAAAATCTTTAACTTTTAGATCAATCCCTGTAATTGCCGTTCCGACAACCACACTATAAGCACCTATTTCTAGGGCTTTTTTGGCCATAGCAGGACTCGCTATTCCTCCTTCACAGATTACAGGTAGATCTATTTTCTCAAGGCATTGAGCCAATAAATCATAGCCTGGGGGGGTGAATTGTTGCGTTTCCTTTGTGTAACCATAAAGAGTAGTCCCAATCACATCAGCGCCTGCTTGAGTTGCGGCGATGGCACTTTCTAGACTGTCGATATCAGCCATGACTAACTTACCCCATTGATGTATTTGTGTTATCAATTGAGGGACTGTTTCTCCTTCGGGACGTTCTCTGGTAGTAGCATCAATAGCAATGATATCAGCACCAGCCTCTACAATAGCTAGAGCGTCTTTTTGACAGGGAGTGATGTAGACTTGATAACCTGGATAATCTCTCTTCCAAAGACCGATAATTGGTATATTGGGTAGGGCACTGCGACAAGCTTTAATATGTTCTGGAGTATCGAGACGTACACCCTTAGCACCTTGTTTGATACAAGCTTGAGCAATAGCTGTAATGATTTCTGGTGCGTGTATTGGGGAGTCTTTTGGGGCTTGACAGGAGACTATTAATTGAGATTTGAACTGAGTTAGAATACTGTTGTTATAGGTCATAATTAATTAAACTACTGATTCTTTGTAATAAGAGATTAGGCTGAATAGGCTTGAGTAAATAATCATCTATTTCATTTTGTTCATTAGCTGAAATTTGATTACTTAAGAGCAGTATTTTAATATTCTGAGTCGTTTTGAGACGACGGAGATTTTGACTGATATTATGAACCTCAGAAAGCTGTTTATCTACCATTACTAGTTTAGGCTGTAATAGCTCAATTTTTCTTATGGCTGTTGCACTATCAATTAACCAAACTACTTGATATTCTGCTGCGGTTAGTAATTCACAGATTAAAGTAGCAATTTCTTCATCTCTTTCAATTAAAATGATGGTTTTATTGAAACTGATATTAGGCTGGCTGGTTTTATTGACAGGTATCTTATTTTGGGTTTCTCGGTTATCAGGTATCCAAACTGTAAAGATCGAACCAGTTTCTAATACTGATTCAACTTCTATTCTGCCATTATTTAAGTCCACTAATTGTTTAGTTAAAGCCAAGCCTAAACCTGTGCCAGGATAAACTTTTTCGCGAAATTTCTCTAGCTGTTCAAATCTTTCAAATAGTCGAGGTAAATGAATTTCAGGAATCCCAATCCCCGTATCTTCTATCTGAAAAACAGCCTTTTGTTGTTCTCGCCATATTCGGACAATAACTTTACCCTTGGGAGGAGTAAATTTAATCGCATTACTCAGTAAATGGAAGAGGATTTGTTGAATTCTTTCTACATCTCCCCAGAAGAGATCTTGTTCTTTATCTATTCTGAATTGACATTCTACGTTAATCTGAGCGTTTCTAGCTTCTTCTTGCAGGGTTTGTAAAACTAAATTAGTGGATTTTTTCAAAGAAAATTCTCGAATATTTAAAAGAGAATTGCCTGCTTCTAGTTGAGAAAGTTCCAGAATTTCATTGATTAATTCTAATAACTGTTTGCCACTTTTTTGAATGGTTTTTAGATATTGATGCTGTTTTTCAAGAGGGAGAGAAGAAGCAGCAGAAGACCAATGTAAGAGAGTGCCTGATAGACCAATTACACAAGTTAGGGGAGTTCTTAATTCATGGCTGACACTATCCAAAAAGGCATTTTTAGAACGACTAGCAGCTTGAGATGCTAAGATAGTATCTTTTAACTCTTTTGTGCGTTCAATGATTCTCTGTTCAAAGTTATTTTTTTGTTTTTGTACTTCAGCATAAAGTTGTGCTTGATCTATAGCTACAGAGAGATGTTCGCCAATATGCCCTAAAAAAGTCTTTTCTATTGGTAACCAGTCACGTGGTTGAGAACATTGATGAGCGATCAGAAGTCCCCAAAGATTACCTCTGACCACTATGGGCGCGATCATTTTTGCTCGAATATCATATTTATGTAATGTCTCAAGCAAACAAAAAGAATGTGAGTATCTTTGATCGACATTATTAACGGTAACAATTATGCCTTGGTGAAATTTTTCTTGATGCTGTGGAATATAGGTAAAACACTCATCATCAGAAATCAGTTTTAACAGAGGAGTAATTTTTTTAGAAGCAGTAGACTCATAAGTAACTTTTCCCCAACCCGAAGAATAATTATTGGACTCGGGAGAATTATCAGGATTAAATTGGAAAATTACCAAGCGATCAACTTGGAGAAAATCTCGGACTTCTTGTACAGTTGTGTCTAAAATTTCAGCTAGATCTAGACTCTGACGAATATGAGAGATGACCTGATGGAGGACTTTTTCTTGTGTTACTCTCTGGTCTAGCGCAGTATGATTTTTCTGCCCAAAGGGCAGTATGGGACGAGAAACATCTTCTTGTCTATCTGAGTTAAGCAAATTAAGTAAATTTAACAAGAACTCTCGTTCTGTTGCTGAATTAGATTTGTCTTGTGGTAAATTTGTAACCTTGAGATTTTTCTGCCTAATAAAGTTATTTACTGTCTCGGTTTCCCAAGTGATAGTAACTTGGTAAAAGGGAGATGGTTCTTCACCAGAGGTAAATTGTGCCTGAAGGCTGTGGGTTAGGAGTAAGATAGACCAATCAGCCTTCAAAAGCAGCGCAAAGCGTTCTGAACCGTTTTCTGGGCACTCTCCAAGCTGCCCTACACCATTCAGGGGGGTCAACGTGGGAACATCGTCTGAGGTAATGAGAATAAATCCTTCTTTATTTGTAGCTGTTTGTCGCCAGAGACGATAAAGGTCTTCTAACGTCTTGTGGGACAATACATAACTAACTAGAGAAGGCTGAGGATTGTTCATCTTTACAAGGTATTTTGAGTCGAAATGAATTCGAGCTACCTTTCTTAGGTTGCCTTACTCTTGACCAAATATGCCAAAACCTAATACTTTTTAAAGATTGTTGAAAATAGGAGGCAGAAAGGGAGAGGTGTAGGGTGGGCGTAGCCACCCGGAGGGTGTGTGGTTCGGTGTGGGATAGGCAACACGATGTCGCCTACTGCCTACTGCCTACTGCCTCCTGACTCCTGCCTTCTCGCGCTAGGATTAGGGATAGATTAGCAATTCTATTTTCAAAATATGCCCAGAACACAACGCAACGACAACTTTATTGATAAAACCTTTACTGTGATGGCAGATATGATTCTGAAGGTACTGCCAACTAATAAAAAGGCTAAAGAGGCTTTTGTCTATTATCGAGATGGTATGTCTGCTCAAGCAGATGGAGAATATGCCGAGGCTTTAGATAATTATTATGAGGCCTTGAAGCTCGAAGAAAATTCCACCGATCGCAGTTATATTCTTTACAATATCGGCATTATCCATGCTAGTAATGGAGAGCAAGATAAGGCACTAGACTACTATAACCAGGCTGTAGAAATCAATCCTCAGTTTCCTTCTGCTTTAAATAATATTGCTGTAATCTACCAGTATCAAGGTGAAAAAGCGAAAGAACAAGGACAAGAACAAGAAGCAGAATCTCTCTTTGATAAGGCGGCTCAATATTGGAAGCAGGCTATTCGTTTAGCCCCTAATAATTATATTGAGGCGCAAAACTGGCTTAAAATTACAGGACGTTCTGATCTTGATATCTTCTTTTAATCATGATTATTGATGCTGCACAAGTTCGCAAAGTCGCTCTTTTAGCTCGTTTAGAAGTGCCTCCTGCCCAAGAGGAACACCTTGCTACTCAACTTAACAGTATTCTGGAGTATTTTGAACAGTTGAGTGAGTTAGATACCGACTCAGTTCTTCCCACAACTAGGGCTATTGATGTTAGTAATGTTACCCGCTTAGATCAACAAGAAGTGTATCCACAAAGAGAGGAAATCTTACAACAAGCTCCCCTTGGAGAGGGAGATTTTTTCCGTGTTCCCCAAATTTTAGCAACTGACGAGGGTTAGGGACATTTCCAGATAAAACAATACTCAAGCCCTCTAGGGCACCCACAAGGGGTTAGGTGTTAGGGTCTCCCCTTGAGATCCTCTCGCTCTCCCCCCTTTGTAGGGGCACCTTGGGTTAGGGGGTCTTTCAAGGGTAGATATTTTACATTCTGGTGTTGACAAGACTTGGGAGACTTGGGAAACTTGGAAGACTTGGAAGATTGTTCTATTAAAAAATAGGCTTTTTTCTTAATTTGT
>Ga0209085_1000057_pt1 | contig 74523 bp, 70 predicted proteins | sample C_131016_EF_Meta_FD_187310 | JGI IMG/M metagenome (GOLD analysis project Ga0209085, IMG submission 187310) | Freshwater microbial communities from Lake Croche, Canada to study carbon cycling - C_131016_EF_MetaG (SPAdes) (version 2) | ecosystem: Environmental > Aquatic > Freshwater > Lake... | reverse complement strand
TTCTCTCCTACGTCACCGACACAGGGGTAGGGGAAATTTTCGATATTCTATTAGGCTCGCGGGATATCGGGCGCGTCACCCGTGACGAGATCGAGTTGACCTATCTCCTGAAGACGACGAGGTACACCTTTGAGGCGCCATGTGTGATCGGGGCATTGCTGGCGGGGGCGTCTTCCGAAAAAGCGGATGATCTCGCCCGTGTGATGGAACCCCTGGGTTTGGCATTCCAGATTCAAAACGACCTTCTCGAGATTTCCCATTTGGATGGAAAGGATCAGCTCTTGCCGACCGATCTTTTGGAAGGAAAAAAAACCCTTTTGATGCACGAAGCGTATCAACGGTTGGGTGAAGTGGATCGCTCGTTCCTCCAGATGTGTTTTCATTCGGCAGCTCGGAATGAGGCCTCGATTTCGAAGGTGCAGGATCTTTTGCGTAAATCAGGGGCGATCCAAGCCATGCAGGAGCGTTGTCGCAGTTTGTTTGAGCAGGCGAATCAGGTCCTAGCCCAATCCCATTTGACGGAAGCGGAGCAGGCCTCGATTGCCGAGGCGATTGCCTGGGTACGTCAAACCGTCCGTTTGGGGAGTTAGTCGGTTGGGCGCATCTTTGCCGCCAACTTTGGCCGATTCATTTCGAGCTGCGCGGGCAATCACCCGGGAGCACGCCAAAACATTCTATTTTGCCTCCCACGTCCTGTCTGAATCTGTTCGGCAGGATGCCTATGCGGTGTATGCGTGTTGTCGTTCGATCGACGACGTAGTGGATCAGGGGGTCGCGCGGGGGGAGACGGTGCGACCCGAAGTGGCTGGGGAGTTGTTGTTGAGGGCTTTTGAATCTGGCGGAGAGCGACCCGGGGAAGAGTGGATGCCGGCTTTTCGAAACACGGTCAGCCGAAAAAATATCCGCCGGCGATGGTTTGAGGATTTGGCGATTGGAGTGGCTGGGGATGCTGGCCCTGTGAATCTGCAGACTTGGGAGGAGTTAGATCTGTACTGCTATCGGGTGGCGGGAACCGTTGGCTTAATGATGATGAGGGTCTTCGGCTCAGAGGATCCAGCGGCCGAACCTAGGGCGCTGGATTTGGGTCGGGGGATGCAGTTAACCAATATTTTGCGGGATGTGGCGGAGGATGCAAAGGCAGGTCGGATTTATCTGCCTGCTCGGGAGCGAGAGCAGTATGGAATTCGTGCGGAAGATCTTTTCATGGGTCGAGCTTCCGGGCACTGGGCCGAGTTCATGCAGTTTCAGGTGGAGCGTGCCCGCGAACAGTATCTTCTGGCTGAACCTGGAATTAGCCTTCTTCCTGCAGGCGGAGCCCAGATGTCGGTCTGGTTGATGCGGGAACTGTATGCTGGGATCTTGGATCCGATCGAGGCATCGGGTTACAATGTGTTTCGGATACGGCACTCCTTATCGATGGTGCAGAAAGTAGTGCGTGGACTGGGAGTTTGGTGGAAAAAACGGAAACGCTGAAGTCGGGATCTAAATCCCGTGGGAAATCCGAGCGGCCAGGAAGAGGCCCAACATAATCCCAAGAGTGATAGCGGGCCGAGGGTCGGCTTGTCGGGCAGGTTTTGCGTAGACCGGCGTGACCCAAGCCAAAAGGGCGCTAAAGATGAACCACGAGAAAAAATTTTGTGGTGGAACCACGTTTCCAGCCCAATGCCAGTATCCGCGAATGGCGTACGCGAAAGGTTCCATTAAAAAATCAAAAAGCATGGCAAAGGCTCCTGTGGCGATCGCAATCGGAGCGCGGGAACCACCCAGCCAGTACTGACTCAAACTGAGATTTGCGCCTGCGACCACGGCAAACCAAGCGAGGGGAATGGCCAAGGGAAGAATGCCGCCCATTCGTGGGCCAAAGGCGTTGGTGTACTGATATGAACCAAAAGGAATTCCACTGAGAGTGCCCACGGTTTCGAGCAGGGCGGAAGAAAGAAGGATGGCGGCTGCTGTGATTCTCGCACGGCGCAGACCCAACCGATCCACGGCGGAGAAGTAGACATGGGTGGCGGCCAGAAGCATGGAAACAAAATCCCCGTTTTTGAGACAAAGAGTGATGAATTGGGTTAAGCCAAGGGGCAGGGGGAGGGTCGCAGCCCAAGCCGGGGTGAGGCGGAAGGTTACTGCTAGGAGTCCAACACCCGCCCAGATAAGGAAAAATTTCCAGAGCCATTCGCGGAGTCGGGCCGGGATCACCCCCCCGAGGTAAGGGCAGAGGAGGTCGCGCGACAAGCTTCCGCCGACGTTGACTCTGGGGCTTCCGGGGACGAAAAAAGAACATGTTCGGGATTCCTACGGCAGGTTTACTTTGCGCCGGATTGACCGGTCTCGCGTTGACGATAGGTTTTGCCCCTTTCAGTCAGCCTCTGGCTGGATGGCTCGCATTGATCCCTTTGGCCTACTACGGGGTAAGGGAAAGGCCGAATCTTCGGCAAAGCTTTTTCCTAGGTTGGTTTGCAGGAGCGACCCACTTTCTGACCACTTTTAGCTGGCTGACATCGGTCACGACGGCGGGCTGGTTCGTATTGTGTCTTTACATGGCCATCTATCCCGCGCTTTGGTTTGTCCTGTGGGTTCGGTTTGCAGGTAGCGACGCGGAGCGAATGACAAGCGCCGGAAATATTCGGCATGTGCTTCTCGGTGCTTCGGCTTGGGTTCTGACCGAATGGCTCCGCGGTATCGTTTTTAGCGGATTTGGTTGGAACGAACTGGGAGTATCGCAAGGGAACCTTCTCCTTTTGGCGCAGATTGCGGATTTAGGAGGAGTTCCATTGGTCTCCTGGGTGGTGGCTTATGGTGGATTGACCCTGACTCTGACCGCACGGCGTTTTGAATTGGAAATAAGGGGCACTGAAAAATGGAAGCCAAGATGGGATTTTACTGCCGGAGTCTTTGTTCTGGGCATAACGATGGTGTATGGAGCGAGGTCGGTTCTTCATCCGACTGAAAAAGCGGTTCAAACCCTGAGCTACGCGGCGATTCAACCTGCGGTTCCGCAGGATCCTTGGAGGCCGGCCGGGATAACGAGAGTAGCGGAGGAGCTAACGAAGGGATCGGAAATCGCCCTCGCGCAAAATGGCCCAGTCGATCTTCTGGTTTGGCCCGAGAGTCTGGCAGGAACCGGGTGGAGGGAGGAACTGGAATTTCAAAAAGCGGTTCAGAAGGTGCGAAAAAAGGGAGCCCGTTCCCTGCTGACGGGTTCGTTGGATATCCGCGGTGCGGACACATTCAATAGTGCGGTGCTGTTTACCGGAGACATGGGGAGAGCTCCTCAAGTATATGATAAATCCCATCTTGTGATTATGGGGGAGTATGTGCCCTTGGCCGGAATCTTTCCTTGGTTGCGAAAACTAGTTCCTCCGGGGGGTGATTTAACGGCTGGAGAAGTCGTGGGAGTTATGGATCTAGCCGAGAGCAAAGTGAGAATTGCGCCCCTGATCTGTTTCGAGGACTCGGTGGCCAGAGTGGTCAGGAGGGCAGCCCAAAAACTTCCACATCTTTTGGTGAATCTAACCAATGATGCCTGGTTTGGGAGGTCGGCTGGAGCGAAACAGCATCTCGAGAATGCGCGTTTCCGGGCGATTGAAACTCGGTTGCCTTTGTTGCGGGCCACGAACGACGGGGTGACTGCGCTGATCAGTCCCCGAGGGGTTATTCAATCGGAAGTGTGGGATCCAGAGACCCAATCTTATCGTTTGCCAGGATTCATTCATGGAGAGATCGAACTCGTTGATTCCAGAGCTTCGGTTTACACGAAATGGGGAGATTGGCCGGTTTGGGTTTCTATGGGGTTTCTTTTGGCGGGATTGATCCGGTTTCGGGATGTCACTTGAGCAGCCGAAGATTTTCGTGCATTTTGAATAGATATGGCACTGCCTGCTGAAACGATCGACCTCGCCTCCGTGAACTCCCGCTTGCGGGAGTTGCGGAGGTTTCTTTGACCCGGCAAAATTAGAAGGGCAGCTAAAAGAGTTTGAGGGGCGGATGTCGGCTCCAGATTTCTGGAACGATTCGACAAAAGCCCAAAAGATAGCCGCTGAAGCCAATGCCTTGCGGAAAAAACTGGATCAGATGAAGGAGTTGGAGCGAAAGGTTGCTGATTTGCCAGTTCATCAGGAGTTGGCCGAGGAAGATGGAAGTCCGACTGCCCAAGCCGATTATGCCCGTGAGTTGCGTGAGGGCGTGGCGATGCTGGAGCAGACCGAAGTCCAATTCATTCTTTCGCAACCGGATGATCGCCGGAACGCAATTCTGAGCCTCAATGCAGGAGCCGGTGGTACCGAGGCGTGTGACTGGGCGAATATTCTGATGCGGATGTATCAGAGGTGGGCGGAACGACGCGGTTTTAAGGTTGAGGTGTTGGATATTTTATCAGGGGAAGAGGCGGGGATTAAAAACGCCATGCTTCGGATTTCAGGCGAGAATGCGTATGGGTATTTGAAGGCTGACCGTGGGGTTCATCGGTTGGTGAGAATTTCCCCCTTTAATTCACAAGGGAAGCGGCAGACGTCATTTGCATCGGCTGAAATTGTTCCTGAACCGGATGAGGAGGTGGAGGTCGAGATTCCGGATAAGGATGTTCGTGTGGATGTGTTTCGAGCAGGGGGGCACGGCGGGCAGGGGGTGAATACGACCGATTCAGCAGTTCGGATCACCCACTTTCCCACGGGTTTGGTAGTGACCTGTCAGAACGAGAGATCGCAGATCAAGAATCGGGCCACGGCGATGAAGGTTCTGGCCGCAAGGATCAAACAGGCGGAACTGGATAAAAAGATGGCGGAACAGGAGCAGAACTACGCCGCGAAGGGTCAGATCGGGTGGGGGCACCAGATTCGCTCTTATGTTCTCCAACCGTATCAGATGGTGAAGGATTTGCGGACGGGGGAGCAGACGAGTGATGTACAGGCGGTATTGGACGGAGAGATCGACCCGTTTTTGAATGCTTTTCTCAAAGGGAAAAAGAGAACGGGTCCTGTTGAGGACGAGGAGGACGAATGAGCAGTGGAAATGATCGTCTGGCAGCGATTCTCAACAACAAGCGGAACGAAGCGGAGGCCATCGAAGGCAAAAAGGCTGAATTCCGAAGGCAAGCTCTCCTTCGAAATGATTTCCGCGGTTTTCGTTCGAATCTCTTCCAACCTGGAATCGTTACGGTGATTGCGGAGTGTAAGGCGGCTTCACCATCGGCAGGGGCAATCGTCGGCAAATACGATCCGGTGGCTCAGGCTAAACTGTATGAAAAAGGGGGGGCGGGAGCAGTTTCCGTTCTGACTGATCAGGAGTTCTTTAAAGGGTGTCTAGCGGATATGAAAAAGGTGAGAGAGGAAATCTCCCTGCCTGTCTTGCGGAAGGACTTCATTCTTACCGAGGCTCAGGTTTATGAAAGCGTGGCTGCCGGGGCTGATGCTTTCCTGCTCATCGTGGCGGCATTAACGGATGACGAACTGAAAAGGCTCTATGAACTGGGAAAAACGCTGCAGTCGGATGTTTTGGTGGAGGTGCACGATTTGGCGGAGATGGATCGGGCTTTGGAAATTGATGCGGACATCATTGGAATCAATAACCGGAACCTGCACACCTTTGTAGTGGATCTAAAGACTACGGAGGAGCTGGCTTCCGAAATTCCGTCCGACTGTCTAGGGATCAGCGAAAGCGGGATTCGGACGAGGGAAGATGTAAAAATCGTCACGGCACAGGGAATCCATTGCTTGCTGGTGGGGGAAACATTGATGAAGGATGGGGATCCTGCGAACGCCCTGAGGCAGTTGAAGGGATAAGTTTCCCGCATTCCTCGGAAAGTAGGAGGGTTTCTTCGGGCGCAGTTTTGAGGTAGAGTTTCCGTATGAAGGCAAAAACTGAATACCTGCCGGTGCCCGATGCCTCGGGACATTTCGGGGCGTATGGGGGAAGGTATGTTCCTGAGACCTTGGTGGCTCCTTTGGAGGAGCTGGGGGCAGAATTTGCAAAAGCCCAAAAGGATCCAGCCTTTTTGCATGAACTCAAAGAGATGCGCCGTGATTTTACCGGCCGTCCGACTCCCCTCTATTTTGCCGAGCGACTGACTCAGCATTGTGGGGGAGCCAAGATCTATTTGAAGCGGGAGGACCTGCTTCATACCGGGGCACATAAGATTAACAATGCCCTTGGGCAGGTGATTCTGGCCCGTCGGATGGGAAAAAAGAGGATTATTGCCGAGACAGGTGCGGGTCAGCACGGAGTAGCGACCGCGACGATGGCGGCCCGGTATGGAATGGAGTGCATTATTTACATGGGGGAAGAGGATATGCGTCGCCAAGCCTTGAATGTGACCCGGATGCGGCTTTTGGGTGCGAAAGTGGTGGGGGTGACAGCAGGCCAGAAGACGTTAAAGGAGGCTGTGAACGAGGCTATGCGGGATTGGGTGACGAATGTGAGAACGACTCATTATGTTCTCGGTACGGCTTACGGGGCGCACCCGTATCCTTATATGGTTCGGGAGTTTCATAAAGTGATCGGTGAGGAGGCGAGGGCGCAGATGATGGAGAGGGAAGAGGGTTTGCCTGACGTGATCTGTGCCTGTGTCGGAGGAGGAAGCAATGCGATCGGGATCTTTTATGCCTTTCTGAATGATGAGAAAGTTCGCCTAGTGGGAGTAGAGGCGGGAGGGGAAGGGATCAAGCCCGGGAAGCATGCCGCCCGTTTTCAGGGAGGGAAGTTGGGGGTATTGCAGGGGTCGAAATCTTTTTTGTTGCAGAATGCGGATGGGCAGATCGAGTCGACCCATTCGGTTTCGGCGGGGTTGGATTATGCGGCGGTTGGGCCAGAGCATTGTCATTTAAGGGAGATCGGAAGGGCTGAATATACCTATGCGACCGACGATGAGGCTCTGGATGCCTTTTCCACATTGGGGAAGATTGAGGGAATTCTCCCCGCACTTGAAACAGCGCATGGGGTGGCCTTTGCTATGAAGGAAGCTCCAAAGTTGAAAAAGGACCAGATCATCCTTGTGAATCTTTCGGGACGGGGAGACAAGGACGTCAACGAAGCCGCCCGCTTTTTATTGAAGAGTTGAGTTTAGGTGGTGCCCGTGAAGGGCACACGATGCGAAATTATATCCCGAGAACAGTTTCTGAGTTCTGGAAAAACCGGCGAACCATCAAACGGGCGATCTTGCGGCCACGGGTTGAAAGCTGGACGAGGGTGGAGCCGTTGGTGATGGGGATGGAAAGAGTAAGAGCCACCCCAATCTGATAATCACGCCAAGCATCTGTAAAATTGTATCCGCGGACTCCTCTCTGACGCAGGGTTTTCTGCCAGATGTTGATGAGTTTGTACTGATCCCGAAGTTGGAGGGGACGAGAAGAGCTTCCTCCGATCACCCGAGCCAGATCGAAAGCGCCCAAGCCACGAGCGGCGATCTGCCAATCGACGATAAAAACCTTGGATCGAACGAGAAGAAGGTTGTCGGCGCGTAGATCACCGTGGACAAGGGTGATGGGTCGCTTCGTGGCCTGTCGAAGGGCTTGGGCAATCGTGGGGAGGAAATGCTGGATTCGTTTTACATCCCCTTTCGTTAAAAGGGACCTGCAGTGTTTGAGAAATGTCTGAGTATTTTTTTTTGCTTCGTGGGCCCGGTTGTAGTGGTGAAGCGGAAGGGCCTTAATCTTGCGTAGTTGATTGGAATTCCAAAATCTTGCATGAACAGCCCCGATCGATTTTGCCACGGAGGATAGTTCCCTGAAGGAAAGCCCTTGAATCTGGTCTCCAGTGCGACAGGGAAAGATTTCCTGAAGAAGAAGAAGACCATCCGAGCCATCTGGAGTGGAGGCTGAAGCTATGCAGCGCGGAACATATTTTCCACCTAGCGGCTTGAGGAGTTGATAGGCGAGGACTTCACGTTGGAAGGCGCGGATGTGTCGGGAGAACGTCTGAGCCACAGGCTGATCGGACCCGACTTTCAGGATGTATTTGCGGGAGTCGCCGGGTCGGGTGGCATAAAAGGTTTGACTCAGGAATCCAGTGGTTCGGGTTGGATGGAGAAGAAAACGGGAGGTCTTCAAGGGTTTGGTTCAGTAAAGAGGAAGTTGTGAAAGAGGCGAGTCCTTGTCAGGGGTTGCGGGTGGGGGGGAAGGTGAGGCATGATCTCGTGAATGACATTCGGGGGTGTTGCTAAGTTTGGACTGACATCTTTGGCCGGTCTTTTGGGGGTGATCGCCACTCTGCTGTTTCAGCCAGAAGTTTTCCGAGGGATTACCCTTCCTTTGACTGCTCGGGCGGTTGGGTGGAAGGCACGTGCCGTATCCGCGAGCCTCAGCCCTTTAGGGAAACTGCAGATTGAGGGTTTGGAGGCTGTGAACCTAGAAAAGTCGCGGGTAGATCTGGATTCAGCCTTGGTTGTGCTGGATCTGAAAAGTCTGTTGACGGGGCAACCGGAGATTCTTTTGGCGGAAATGAAACTCGGGTTGATTGATCTGGAGTGGAAACCGAATCCGGGGAGTGAGATAAGTTTTGCACTACCTTTCCGGTTGCGGGAAGTAGATTTGGAGATCACGGAGGGTAGGATTCGAAAGGGGAACGGTGCGTTTATTTTGGGTGACGTCAAAGCCCAAGCGAAGGGTTGGGATGGAAAATCCCCGCGGGAGATTCAAGGGAAGATTGGGAAACTTTCATGGAATGGGCCTGGAAAGGAGGAGCTGAGCGGGGTCGCGGAGTTGCAAATTGCAAAAAATCTAACTGGATCGGGAGTGGATCAGTGGAAGGGGAAACTGGCAGTGGATATTGGCACGGTAGTGGATCTTTCTCCCTTGGAGTTGGTGGCCCCGTGTCGATTGGTCGTTGAAGGTGAAGGAAGCGGTTTCCTTGGGGACGAGTGGAAAATTGAAAAGATGCGTGGTTCGTGGGAAGGAGTGGGCGGAGTCAAATTATCAACCTTAGCCTCGGGTCAGCGAAACAAATCGGGAGACTGGGAATTAGATCTCAATCTGGATCCAGTCGATCTGGCGGTGGTGGGGATCCTTTTTCAAGCACGGGGGGTGAAATCAGTGGGAGGGGATCTGGGTGGGGAGTTTCATCTGGAAGGGGGAACGAAAAAGCCGATCTTGGGCAGCGCCAAGTTTCAGGGGCATGGGGTGCAAATTGTTTCTGGAGTCGGGCTTGTCTGGCCTGCGCGACCAGCAGAACTTCTTGGAGTAACCCAAGGGGCTTGGAGTACGGACAGCAAAACCTTGCGAATCGAGAATCTTCAATTGGAGCTAGGGCAAAAGGTGGGGGTGAAAGATTTGCAGGCCAGTTTGGATCGACCTGCGGAGTTTCATCTGCAGGGAGGACTACCGACTTCGACAGAGACTGCGACTCTGCAGTGGGCATTTCAGGGAATGGAGTTGGCGGCGGTGGTGCCCCTTGTCCTTTCGCCTGAGCAGTTTAAAGTTCGGGGAGGTCAGTTGTCTGCTCAGGGAGAGGGAAAGATTCAAGGGGGAACGGTGCAGTTGACGGGGCGTATCGAAAGCCGATCGATGCGGGCGAGTGGCTCTTGGCTAAAGGGAGATCTGCAGGTGGATTCTGCTGGTGTGCAATTCCGGACTGTTTTCGAGGGTGCCAAAAAAGTCCGTCTTGAGGAGGGAATTGTCCAAGCGTGTTGGGCGGGAGGGGAAGCGGAGGATCTGAGGGCAAAGATTCAGGCGGAGTTGGATTGGTCGAAGGGGGAGGGATGGATGATGGGGGATGGGCAGGCCGGACTGGTTGGACTGGGAAATGCGTGGTCGGGAGCCAAACTTTGGCCGGATTCAGGGCTGGCGAAGTTACATGTAGAATTTTCAGGAAATCTGCAAGAGAAGGGGAGAGGTTTGATGTCTCTCACTTTGGATAAGATGCATTGGGCAGGAGAAACGGCAGCTCCATGGAGGGCGAGAGCTTCTTCTCAGCTGATGTATCAGGCGGGGTGTTGGAGTTTTCAAGAATTCATCGGGCAGGCTGATCGAGGGGGGCAGATGTTGTTGGATAGCCGTGGGATGGGGGAGTGGGCTCCTTCGCGAAATGAGGGCAAGGCCAGTTTGGATCTGACGCGGGTCGATTCTTCCTGTTTGGTCCCCGTTCTAGAGTTGATCACTCCGAATTGGAAATGGCAGGCGGCGGCTGGATCGGGTTCGTTTCAGTTTGAAAGAAAAGGAAGTCAGGATCGGGTGAAGGCTAATCTCGACGGGTCGATTACGGTCGAAACCGGAACTCAAGATCATTCACGTTTGGTCGACTTTTCATCGATTCAGGGTGGAATCCAGGCAACGTGGCCTTCCGGCAATGTGGGTAAGCTCTCGATCGAGCAGCTCGCCCTGACAGCTCTTCATCGGGACGGCACCGATGCGATTCGGGCCTCGTTGGATCAAGTGCTGACTTTGGAGAAGATCGGAAAAGGGGAGTGGAGGCCGACCGGGCAGGGAGTAGCGACCGGTTCGATTCAGTACACGAGTTGGCCTGTCGGTCTATTTGGCCCCCTCATTTTTCCGGAAGCGAAGGAAACTTCTCTTTTAGGAACGGCATCAGGATTTATCAAGGTTCGGAGTGATCCGAAAAAAGGGATTTTCCAAGGGGAAGTGAATCTCCAAATGCCCGATTTCACCATCGACCTGCCTCAGGTTCAGTTGAAAGACCATCAGGTGAGTTTGACGGCTGCAGTCGCGCTGGGGGAAGGGGGGGATCTCGAAGTGCCGAGGGTCAGTTTGGTATTGGTGAAGGGGGGGAAATCTTGGTTGGATTTTAAAGTGGAAAAAGAGTCCCGACCTGCTTTATCGGCAAAGGGCACGGTAGATCTGGCGGTGGTGAAGGATGTTTTGACCGGTTGGTCGGATTACATTTCAGATGGGGATTTGACTCTCGAATCGGAGGTGGGGGATCCAAAAGATGGGGGGAGGACAATTGGGTATAGTGCGGTCATAAACGGTTTTTCAGGAGGTCATAGTAGTCTAGGTACGATCACGGGAGCTGAAGTGCGGAGTCAGGGGATTTTGCAATGGAAGAACGGAATTCAATCGATCAAAGATGCCCAATTGAGTGCGAAGAGCGAGGTGGGAAACCTTTCGCTGAATCAGGTCAATTGGGCGAAGGATGGAGCATGGGCATGGGAGGGGGGGCGTTTTTCCGAGGGTTGGGTTGCTTGGCTGATGAATCGGTGGCTTACCCCTGCCCGATGGGTGGATGGGGATGTGGTTTTAGGGGCTGGATTTTTCCAGCCCGGGGAGTACGGGGGAAGCGGGGAAATCGATTTGAGCTTGCTGGATGTTCGTCTGGTGGAGGACAAAAAAAAGGAGAGTGTTTCAGTTCGGGTGAATGGAGATTTCGATTATGACAAGAGAACAGAGAGCTTCGCCTTCAAGGATGGGTCACTGATCTTCTCTTCATATCCAAACGATCCTGTCGTTATCCCCTCGCTAATGGTTGGCAACCATTCTGTGAAAGCCCAGGTGAGGGGTGGGGTTCTTGATCTGCGCGGGATCTTGGCGCAGACGGAGCAGATCCGAAATTCGAAGCCGGCAACTGGAGCAGCTCCGATTTCGAATGAACCATGGAGGATTGATTTATCCGCTGGCCTGGAGCAGATCATTGTGGAGGAGGCGACGGTAGGGCCTGTACAGGTTCCACGTTTTCGTTGGGGTCCAGATGGGATCTTGCTGGAACCGTCGGTCGTTCAGGTCAAAGGTGGAGTCGTCCGAGCTTCGGTGGTGCAGTCCGGGGGTACGGATCAACCAGTTCAGGCCAAGGTGGTAATAAGCAAGTTTCCCCTAGGGGCAATTTTGGGAAATCTGATCACGGATGCGAAAGGTCCCATCGGGGGATGGGTGGATTTGCAGCTTGCGGCTCAGGCGGGAAAACCGACCTTGGATGAGTTGCGGCGCTCGTTGAGTGGACAGGGAAGTTTTCGTCTTTATCAGGCTCACCTCGAGAGATTGCCCTCCTTGGCGAAGGCGTTGCGAGCTGCAGGTGCCTTTTTGGGATCCAGTTTTATTGCTGGGAGTGAGATTAATGATTTGGGATCAAACTTCACTCTTCAAGGAAAGCGAATCAGCGTACCGAATCTGAAGGTGAGCGGGACGGCGTTGTCGGCCGATTTGGATGGATGGTTGGACTGGTGGGATCAGACCCTGGATTTTAAAGTTCGATTGGCTTTAACCAAAGAGGCGATGCAGAGCAGTGGTCAGTTGCAAGGGGTGATGACGCAATTGATTGGGTCGAGCAACGACTACTATACGAAGATTCCAGGCGATGCGCGGATCACTGGAACCCTGGCTGATCCCAAAGTGAGCATGGATATTGGAAAAATGCTGGCCGAGGGGGGGATCAACCTTTTGCTGAATGCCCCAACAGGAATCTTGCAAGGGGCAGGCAGTGCTGCGGGAGGTGCTGCGGGGGCAGCGACACAGCCTGCGAGCGCAATTTTGCAAGGGGTAGGGAATCTATTTAAAGGGTTTTGAGTCGCGGTGAATTTCCCGTAGGATTTCCAGATGCGTAGCATGACCGGCTTTGGTTCAGTGGAGGTGCCGACGCGGCATGCTCGGATTCGGATCGAAGTCTCGTCCGTGAATAAACGGGGATTGGAGGTTATCGTTTTCACTTCAGGGGATCTGGCACGATTGGAGCGCCAGATTCGCGAGGATGTGGCTGAGGCGGTTGCCCGAGGAAAGGTAACGGTTGCCTTGCATCTGGAAGCGGGAATAGATCGGAGTGGACGTACTTTGGATTTGGGCAGGGCGTCGGCGTATGCGGCAGAGCTTAAAAGGGCGGGGAAAAGGTTAGGAGTGGAAGGGGGACCGTCTTGGTCGGATCTTTTGGGATTACCCGGGGTGGTGGTCAGTACTGTGCGGACGGTTGTCCCGGCTGAGGATCGGAAGATTTTAGAAGGGGTACGTCGTGCCGTGAAGAAGATGGTGGAATCGAGAGAGAGGGAGGGGGTGAGGATGGTTGGGGGGTTGCGTGTTCATTTGCGTAAGATGGAGGGAATCCGAAAAAAAATGGATCAAGCGGCAGGAGAAATGCGGCGGAAGCAGGGGCAGAGAATTTGCGCGAGAATTCAGGAGCTGGCTGGCGAGGCGGGTGTGGTGTTGGATCCAGAGCGGGTCGCCCGAGAGGTGGCTTCGGCGGCGGACCGGGGGGACGTGACAGAGGAGCTGGGTCGGATTCGGGCTCATCTACTGGAGGCCCAAGGGCTGGCATCGACGCGGGCACCGGGAGGTCGGACTTTGGAGTTCTTGATTCAGGAATTGCAAAGAGAGGTCAACACAGTCGGGTCGAAGTCGGGAGACTTGGGTTTAACGCGACTGGCGATTGGATTTAAATCTGAGCTGGAGAAGCTCAGGGAACAGGCGGCCAATCTTGAATAACTTCAACCGCTCCGGGATTCTGTTTGTCGTTTCGGCACCGTCCGGAACTGGGAAAACCACTTTGTGTACGAGTGTCCGTCAGACTCCGGATCTTGTGTATTCGATCAGCTGCACGACGCGCCCGATTCGGACGGGGGAAAAAGATGGGATCGACTACTTTTTCCTCACCCAATCGGAATTTCAAAAAAGAATGATGGAAGGTGAGATGTTGGAAACGGCGGATGTTTATGGGCATCGGTATGGAACTCCGAAAGGACCGGTTTTAGAGCATTTGGCAGCGGGTCGGGATGTGTTGTTGGATATCGATGTGCAGGGGGCGCGCCAGGTCCGATCAACGCAGGATCCTAAAATCAAAGAGGCCTTGGCGGATATTTTTATCATGCCTCCAGATCTTGAGGAATTGAAGCGAAGGCTACTGGGGCGAGGGACGGAAGATGCGCAGCAGATCGCGAAACGGATCCAAGCCGCCGATGCTGAGATGGCGGATTGGAAAAGTTATCGTTATACGATTTTGAGCAGTTCCATGGAGGAGGATCTGATTAAATTCCGCGCGATTATTCGAGCGGAGCGTTATCTCAGTCGGAGGCTGGATCTACAACATGGCTGAGAAGCGTGCTCCTTGCGTTGTCCTTGGGGTGACAGGCTCGATCGCAGCATTCCGTGCAGCAGATCTGGCGAGCGCGATGGTGCAAAAAGGCTGGGAAGTGCATGCCATTCTAACGGGGGATGGAGCACGATTTATTACTCCACTAACATTAGCGGCTTTGACTCATCGTCCTGTCCATACTTCTCTTTGGGAAGAGGGGGAAGGGGGAAAAATGAGTCATCTGGATTTGGCACGCTCGGCAGATGTTGTGGTGGTAGCACCAGCCACGGCGGATTGTCTGGCAAGAACAGCCCATGGAATGGCTGGGGATGTTTTGGGGGCCGTGTTGTTGGCATCCCAAGCACCCTTAGTCTTCGTTCCCGCAATGAACACCCAGATGTGGAAACATCCTGCAACCCAAGCCAACGTGAAGGTTCTCACCCAGCGGGGGGCGAATTGGGTCGGTCCCGCCGAGGGACGATTGGCGTGTGGGGAAGAGGGTCTTGGGCGTATGGCGCCTGTGAATGAGATACTTGCGGAAGTGGGAAAAGTTTTGGCAAAAAATAAAGGAAGGGAAACTACATCATGAAGCATCCTGAAAAGTACAAGCCCTCCGTCCAATTCGCGAAAAAAGCAGTATTTCCGAGTCTCTCCCGATATCAGTCGATGCATCAGGAGTCGTTGAAGAGTCCTGACAAGTTTTGGGGTCGGATCGGTAAAGGAGAGTTGGCTTGGTTCACGCAGCCAAAGAAGACGTTGGATTGGAAGTCCCCGTTTGCGAAGTGGTTTGTCGGCGGGAAGTTGAATGTGAGCTTCAACTGTATTGATCGCCACCTCGAAGGAGGAAAACGGCACAAAGCAGCGATCCTTTTTGAAGGGGAACCGGGAGATGTGCGGGTACTGACGTATCAGCAGTTGCATGACGAGGTCTGCCGTTTTGCCAATGCGTTGAAAGGGGAGGGGGTAAAGAAGGGAGATCGGGTGATGATTTATCTTCCGATGGTGCCGGAGGCTGCGATTGCAATGTTGGCTTGTGCGAGAATCGGGGCAGTTCACAGCGTCGTATTTGGAGGATTTAGTTCGGAGTCGTTAAAAGATCGGATTCAAGATTGTGGTGCCAAACTGGTCATCACGGCGGACGGAGGGTATCGGAGAGGTCAGGTGGGAGGATTGAAACAGAATGTGGATGCTGCGGTAGCGGTGTGTCCTGGGGTGCGAAGAGTGATTGTCTTGAAGCGTACGGGGCACCTCGAAAAGCTAAATCCTATCGATCGGTGGTGGCATGAACTGGTGGCGCATCAGCCCTCGACCTGTCCGCCTGAGAAAATGGATAGCGAGGATCCACTCTTTATTCTTTATACGAGTGGTAGCACGGGAAAGCCGAAGGGAATTTTACACACCACGGCGGGATACCTCCTGGGGGCACATTTAACGACAAAGTGGGTTTTTGATTTGAAGGAAACCGATCTGTTCTGGTGCACGGCCGATGTGGGGTGGGTGACGGGACACAGTTACACGGTGTACGGGGCTCTGAGTAATGGAACGACTACCTTGATGTATGAAGGGGTGCCGAATCAGCCCGAGCCGGATCGTTTCTGGCAGATCATTGAAAAGCATCGGGTGAATATTTTTTATACGGCACCAACGGCGATCCGCTCCTTCATTCGATGGGGCGATCATTGGGTAAAGAAACATGATTTATCTTCCCTGAGATTACTTGGATCCGTGGGGGAGCCGATCAATCCGGAGGCGTGGCGTTGGTATCATCAAGTAATTGGTGGGGGGCGTTGTCCGATCGTTGATACGTGGTGGCAGACGGAAACGGGAAGTCATCTGATCACCACGTTGCCTGGAGTCCACGCAACGAAGCCAGGATCGGCCGGGGTGCCGTTCTTCGGGGTGGATATGGCGGTGGTGGATGATCAGGGCAAGGAAGTGAAGGCCGGAGTTCAGGGGAAGTTGGTGGTGCGGAAACCTTGGCCGTCAATGTTACGAACGATCCATGGGGATTCGGAACGCTATGCGAAAACGTATTGGAGTGACGTTCCGAACTGTTATTTCACTGGGGATGGGGCAAAAAAAGATGTCGATGGCTACTTCTGGATTTCAGGAAGGATTGACGACGTATTGAATGTTTCGGGCCACCGATTGGGAACGGCGGAGGTGGAGAGTGCGCTGGTAACCCATCCTGCCGTGGCGGAAGCTGCCGTGGTTGGTCGACCGGACGATCTGAAGGGCCAAGCGGTGGTGGCATTCGTTACCTTAAAGGCCGGACATAAGTCGGGTTCCGAACTGGTTGCGGCATTGCGGGAGCGGGTGAGCAAGGAGATTGGTCCGATTGCAAAACCGGATCAGATCCGTTTTGCCGAGGCACTGCCCAAGACTCGCAGCGGGAAGATCATGCGTCGTTTACTGAAAGAGGTGGCGGCAGGTGGGGCGGTGAAGGGAGATGTGACCACACTCGAGGATCTGAATGTGATTGCTTCGTTACAAGCCAGCCCTGGGGAGGAATCCTAAATGTCCTGGCGTTTATCCGTTTCGGAAGCGGCTTTGCTGGTCGTTGATGCCCAGGAAAAGCTGGTGGCTGCGGTGAAGGAGCCGAGCGACTGGCTTGAGAGGTTGGAAATCCTTGTGAAAGGGGCGAGTTTGTTGGGTGTCCCGATTGCGATCACCGAGCAGGTTCCAGCCAAATTAGGAAAGACGGTCCCTGCGATCCTCCGTGCTGCGGGTCGAGGATGTAAACCGATCGAAAAAACCCAGTTCTCGGCAGTGGAGCAGGGGAAGATATTTGCGAAAAAGCAGATTCTAGTTGCGGGATGTGAGGCCCATGTGTGCATTCGGCAGACGGTCTATGACTTGAGGTTGAAGGAGTTGACCCCGATCGTTGTGGCGGATGCAATCGGGGCGCGAAGGGAAAGAGATAGGGAAATGGCATTGGCAGAAATGAGGGCCGATCGGGTGGTGGTCACCACGGTGGAAGCGGTCCTATTCGAAATGATGGGAAGCTCCGATCATAAGAACTTTAAAGAAGTCCAGGCTCTCGTGAAGTAAGTAGATTCATATATTTTTCTAGCCTGAGACACAACTCCAGCCCAACCTCACAACCTTTCATGGAAAATACAGACTATCAAGTACCTGCATGGCCTGTTCACGTATCCGTGGTTCCCCGTGTACCGGAGGGTTTGGAGGGTTTGCGGAATTTGGCATTTAATCTTTGGTGGAGTTGGAATGATGAAGCTTTGGATCTTTTTCGGGAACTGGATCCACAGCTTTGGGAGACATGCGGGCATAGCCCAGTGAAGATGTTGCGGCTGATAAAACAAAACCGGTTGGAAGCGGCCGCCAAAGACAAGAATTATCGCGAGCGAGTGGAAAAAATTCACGCCCGGTTGGAAGCTTACCTCAATCGCAAGGAAACCTGGTTCACCCGGAACCTTCCAAAGGAGAAGAAAGGGGCTCCGTTCGTTGCCTACTTCTCAGCCGAATTTGGTTTTCATGAGTCTCTCCCAAACTACTCGGGCGGTTTGGGTATTTTGGCGGGAGACCATTGCAAATCGGCCAGTGATCTTGGGTTGCCCTTTGTCGCGGTGGGTTTGCTTTATCGGTTTGGATACTTTTCGCAACGAATCAATCGGGATGGATGGCAGGAAGCCTCAGCTATCGACAACGTGTTTCAGGATTTGCCGATTCGAGAAGCTCTCGCCGCAGATGGAAAGACTCCGGTGGTGGTGGAGTTGGCGATGCCTGGCCGAACTGTCCACGCTAAGGCATGGGAGGTGCGCATTGGACTGACCCGACTCTTTTTAATGGATACCGATTTGGCGGAGAATGAGCCTGAGGATCGAAGGATCACCTATCAGCTGTACGGAGGAGATCATGAGATGCGGGTTCAGCAGGAGATCGTCCTTGGCATCGGTGGGGTGAGGGCCTTGGCAGCGATGGAGTTGGAGCCGGGTGTTTTTCATATGAACGAAGGTCATGCAGCTTTTCTTGGTTTGGAGAGAATCCGTCGCTTGGTGAAAGAGGCGAAGCTGACGTTTATCGAAGCTCTCCAGTCGGTCGCCGCGAGCAGCGTTTTCACCACCCATACTCCTGTGCCGGCCGGGAACGATGCTTTTTCCCCTGAGATGATGGAGAAGTATTTCGTGGAATTTGTGGCTGACTGTCAGATCCGGTTCGAAGACCTTTTAAAATTGGGACGTCCGTGGACTTATTCTGCTGAGGAGCCGTTTAGTATGACAATTCTGGCGTTACGCCTTTCCCGACAGGCGAACGGAGTCAGTGCTATTCACGGTAAAGTATCGCGAGGAATGTGGCAGAGTGTTTGGCCGGGAGTTCCGAAAGAGGAGATTCCGATCCGGCATGTGACGAATGGCATTCACACCTTCACCTGGATGGCTCCAGAAATTCGGACCCTTCTCGAAAAGCAGGGCGGTGCTTTAACGGAGGAGGAGTTGGCCAAAGTCGACGAGTGGAAAAAGAGGGTCGATTTCAAAGATAAGGATTACTGGAAGGTTCACCAGAAGCTGAAGTTGAAACTTCTTCAGTTTGTCTGTGCGAATGTTCGGACCCAAAGGTTGCGAAATGGAGCCAAACCTGCGGAGATTCGGGAAACGGATCAGATCCTGGACCCCAAGGCGCTCACGATCGGTTTTGCCCGTCGTTTTGCAACGTACAAGAGGGCGGCGCTCCTTTTCCGAGATTTGGATAAGCTGGACCAGATCGTCAACGATCCGGATCGTCCCGTGCAGTTTCTTTTTGCGGGCAAGGCTCATCCGGCTGATGAGGGAGGGAAGAGGTTGATCCAGCAGATTGTGAAAACATCAGCACTTCCTAAGTTCAAGGATCGGATCGTCTTTGTGGAAAATTATGACTTCAACGTGGCTCGGTTTCTTTACCACGGCTGTGATGTCTGGCTGAATAATCCGACGCGTCCCCTGGAAGCGAGCGGAACCAGTGGGGAGAAGGTCATTACCAACGGCTGTCTGAACTTCAGCGTTCGGGATGGTTGGTGGGATGAAGCTTTTGACGGAACGAATGGCTGGGCGATTGGGGATGACACCTTCCGTTTGGAACCGGAGGTTCAGGACGAATTCGACTCCTTCTCGATGTATGAAATTCTGAAGCACGAGATTGTTCCCCTGTATTATGATCAGGATGGGGATGGGGTGCCGAAGCGCTGGATCGATCGGGTTCGGCGGAGCTTGGTGACGATCGGTCCAGTCTACAATACCTCTCGGATGGTGGCGGATTATGCGGGCGACTTTTATCGTCGTGCGGCGGAAAAGGGGCGGATGTTTGCAGAGAACCATTGGGAGAAGTCGCGCGAGTTGGCGGTATGGAAGGATAAGGTTCGGAAGGCTTGGCCCCAAGTTCGGGCTAATGCGGTTACTTGGAATGGTCCGGCTCGAACTACGGTAAGTGTTGGAGACACCGTGCCGGTGAGCGTGAATGTTTTCCTCGGGAGTTTGCAAGGAGGGGAGGTTGCAGTGGAGGCCTATTTGAAGGCTTTGGAACCGGATGGAACATCGAAAGTGGTTCGTTTGGAGCCTCAAGGGGAAATGAGGGATGGTTGGCAGGGGTACGGGGGCCGGGTTCCTGTCGAAGATTCTGGGAATTTCAACTTCAACGTTCGGGTTCGGCCCTCCCACCCATCTTTAACTCAGGCTCACGAGTTACGGCTTATCACTTGGGCTGAATAGATAAACGTCTCTTAACCAGAGGTTTGGGTTGGTAGGTTGCGGTTTGACCCTTAAATTCCTGACGTTAGGATCTTCCGCCATGTCTGCTAATTTGGAGACTCCCTCATCCGTTCGCTCACCAAGTCCTGAACTGGTGGGAATGGATCCTGCCGATGTGGATTTGGGAGCCTTACGAAAGACGGTCGAGGCTTGCCGGGATTACCTGTTGGGATTGCAGAAAGAGGATGGTCACTGGGTAGGGGAGCTGTTTGTGGATTCCACCGTTGCGTGCGATTACCACCTTTTGATGTATTTGAGGGGAAAGGTGGACCGGGCAAAAGAAGCCAAGATTGTCCGTCATATTTTGCAGAGGCAATTGCCTGACGGAGGTTGGCCGATTTATCCGGGTGGCCCAAGTAATGTCACGGCCACGGTGAAATGTTATTTCAGTCTAAAACTGGCGGGGTTCACTCCGGAGGAACCCGAAATGAAAAAGGCGCGGTCCGCGGCTCTACGCTTGGGAGGCATTCCGCGAACCAACACGTATTGCAAACTCTATCTGGCAATGTTGGGTCAATACCCTTGGAAGTATTTGCCGAATATTCCTCCCGAAATTCTCCTCCTGCCAAACTGGGCTCCGTTCAACATGTTTGAGATGAGCTCATGGACGAGAGCGATTGTGGTGACCCTTTCCGTGATTCGAAGTTTCCGTCCCACAACACATCTTCCTCCCGAAAAGCAGTTGCATGAACTTTATCCGTACGGGGTGGAGGGGGGGCCGTTCTTTCATCCCGTCGAAAGACGTTTCCTATCGATGAAAAACTTTTTTGTCCGAGTGAACGAACTGCTTGGCTTTTTGGAGGGACTTTCGTGGAAGCCGTTCCGAAAGCACGCGTTGAAAGTTGCGGAGAAGTGGATTTTGGATCGGACTGGACCGGAGTCGGAGGGGTTGGCTGCGATTTTTCCGTCGATGATGAATACAATTCTCGCATTTCAGTGTCTGGGTTATTCGGATGACCATCCCAGAATGCGCAAAGCAGTTAAAGATTTGGAGGGATTGGAGGTGGATGACCTCGCGAATGGGGATTTCCGGGTTCAACCCTGCTTAAGTCCCGTTTGGGATACGGCGATTACGTTGACCGCACTCGGTGCAACCGGGGTCAAGCCCGATGCTCCGGCCATGCAAAAAGGGGCGGATTGGCTTCTCGCCAAAGAGGTGAAGATGCGTGGGGATTGGGTGGTGAAAAATCCGACGCGAGTCACCGGAGGTTGGGCCTTTGAATATTTTAATGATTGGTATCCCGATGTGGATGACACGGCGAAGGTTCTGCTGGGATTGCGGATGGCCCGAGCGAGTGATCCTGCAGGACAAAAGGCGGCGACCGAGCGGGGTTTGGCATGGGCAAAAAGTTTTCAGTGCGACAACGGTGGCTACGGGGCGTTCGATAAGAACGTGAACAAGAAGTGGCTGGAGGATGTGCCCTTTGCGGATCATAACGCAATTCTGGATCCACCCTGTGCCGATATCACAGGGCGGATGTTGGAGGTGATGGGGAAGTGTGGGGTTCCGAAAAACGACTCCCAAATTCACCGGGCGATAAGGTTCCTGAAGGAGATTCAGGAGGAGGACGGTTCTTGGTATGGCAGGTGGGGGGTGAACTATATTTATGGAACTTGGCAGGTGTTACGGGGACTTCATGGGATCAGTTACGATATGAATGAGCACTGGGTAATTCGTGGGCGGGATTGGCTGGAGTGTGCTCAAAATCCTGACGGAGGATGGGGGGAGAGTTGCGGTTCATACGATGATCCACGTTTCAAAGGGAGAGGCATCAGTACAGCATCGCAAACGGGGTGGGGTTTGATGGGGCTTTTGGCGTGTGGCGACATCCAGCGGCCGAGTGTCCGTCGTGCGGTTCGTTATCTGATTGAGACTCAGCAGCCGGACGGAAGCTGGGAGGAGAAGCTGATCACAGGAACGGGATTCCCCTGCGTCTTTTATCTGCGGTATGACATGTACCGGTTGAATTGGCCCCTCTTGGCGCTTGGGGAGTATCAGCAGATGGTGCAAAGTGTCGGGGCTCACTAAGAGAACTGGGATTTGATTCTTTTTTCCTAATGGCTGGATCTGCAAATGCTGGGCCGGTTGGAATTCTTTTTCCGATGGAGTTTGAGGCAGAGCCCACTTGGAGAAAGTTGGGAGGCCCAAGTTGTATGGAGAGTGGGTTGGAAACGATTCGGGGATCTTGGAAGGGAACTTCTGTAGTCTCGGCTCGGATTGGGATGGGCCATGCGGGATTAGAAAAAAAGATTTCTGTTTGGCTTACGGAGCATCCGTGTAGGGCTGTAATCTTAGGTGGCTTGGCTGGAGCCTTGGATCCTGCTTGGGATGAGGGGGATCTGACCTCGTTTCATTCTGAAGATTGGGAGCCCTTTCATCGCTGGTGCAAGAAAGACAAGTCTGTACGGGCGGGTAAGTGGCATACGGCACACGAGATCATCGATACGGGTAAGGCAAAGCTGGCCTTAGGCCAAAGGACCGGCTGTGGAATTGTCGAAATGGAGTGGGACTACGTCGCGCAGGCATGTCAGGAGCATCAGGTTCCCCTGGTCGGACTACGGGCGGTAAGCGACCACGCAGATAAGCTTCTCCCAGCGGATCTGTTTTTATTGGGTTGTGATCGGGAAACAGGAAAAAGCACTCCATTTAAAATTGGAATTCACCTCGTTCTTCGGCCTTGGCGGTTGATTGAACTTTTGCCTGCGGTGGCCGGATGTACTCATGCCAGAAACACCATGAGTCGAGCCTTGGGTGATTTCTTGGATGGACTAGAGAAAAACTCAGTTGATTGCAGTCGCTGAGTTGAAGCCTGAAACGACGGCTCCTTCAATTGTGGCGGGAAGCCCCGTCTCCGTCCAATCCCCTGCGAGGAACAGATTTTCAACTGAGGTGAGAGGGCTGGGTCGAGCCAACGGTTTTCCTGGAGTTCCCGAGAAGGTCGCATCGCGGGACTTGTAGACAACGTGGTGGGTGACTTTGCTGTTTCGGCTGGAGGGAATGAGTCTGTGGATTTCCGATAGGACCAGATCGACAAGCTCTTTTCCTGATTGATCGATCCGGTCGGTTATCGCACTGATCACTGCAGCATAAAGGTGGCCTCTGCTCCCACTAGGCAAGGTGGATGTTCGATCGAAAAGCCAATGAAGAGGGGAGTCGAGGAAGCCGGTAATCAGATCAGGAGCGAGTGGTAGTTCAGTCCAAAGATGGATTCCAAGAATCGGTCCCGGAAGGAGTGTCGCAGCCAACTGTTGCGCCCGATCCCCCTCCGGTAAAAGTTTCGCGGCCGCAGTCCACGGGACGGCGAGAACGAACTGATCGAAAACCGGTTTTTCCCTGTTCTTGAGCAGGATCGAAGTGATTTTCCGTTTTGAATCGTCGAGCACGAGGGATTCAATCGGGGTTGTGAGGTGTAGGCGGCCTCCCGTTGCCTGAAGGAAGACGCCTAATTCAGGTTGGAGAAGATGAGAAAGCCCGCTTTGGTCAAAATAGATTGCGGCGTCTCGGGTGGAACCGAAGAGGGCTCTGCGGGTGACTTCCCAGAAAAGACCGGCATCCGCAGTGGCGATAGGAACATTTAAGGCGGCCAGACAAAAGGGTTCCCAAAGGGCGCGGATCGATCCAGGAGTCTGACCCAATCTTTCTAGCCAATTTTGCGTGTTTTCTCCGGTTTTTGCTGGCTGCGACTTTGCGCGGGTAGGAAAGTTGAGGATCGCCCAGCGATCCATCCAAGAAAGCTCTCCAAAGCCGAAAAGACCGGCCAAAAGGTGAAAGGGGGGTGGCAGACAATAAGAGCGGAGTACAGTGCGTCCATGTTGTGCGCTTACGAAAGCAAGATCCAACCGGTCATGCTTTTCTAAGCGGTCCCCGTTGCCTAACGACTCCACCAGTTTGAGGGCTTGGTGGTAGCAACCCATAAGGATGTGTTGCCCATTATCGAGAGTCGTGCACGTCTTGGACTCCCGATAACTATGGGCGCGTCCACCCAATTGGGGTTTAGCTTCGAATAGTTCAACCCGGTGGCCCGCTTGGGCGAGGGCAAAAGCTGCGGCGCTGCCTGCGAAACCACCTCCGATCACCGCGATATGAGAAGGGGATCGGCGCTTTTCATGGGGTTGGCCTAACTGGCTTCTGCCACGTCGAAGGGCTTTCAGTTTTTCCCATCGGGTGAGTTTGATTGGACCACGGAGAACCTCGAAGTTATTGCGGTGGATCTTTTGGAGAAGATCCCGATATACCCCGGTCATAAGGAGAGCGGCAGAAAGATGGGGGCGGTCGGTTTCGGGGATGAGTCGGTCCGCTTTTTCAAAATAGTGTCGGGCGCGAAAATATTGAAGTCGGAGAAGCCGAGCCATTCCTGGAGTGAGGGTCGTTTTCTGAAAATCTTCCTCAGTAACGCCGAAGGTCCGACATTCCTCCTGTGGAAGATAGATACGACCAAACTTCTGGAGATCGTAGGCGACATCCCGAAGGATGTTGGTCAGCTGAAAGGCCATTCCCAGGGCGATGGCATAATCCCGGGCAGCACGGGTCTGACAGCAGAAAATATTGATAGAAACGAGGCCCACAGCAGAGGCGACGCCGTAGCAATATTTTTCCAGCTCGGCGAAGGTTTCGTATCGTGTTTTGGTTAAATCCATTTCTACGCCAGCTAGAATTTCAAGAAGAGGTTCCGGTGGGATGAGATATTGCCGAACGACAGGTGCGAGTTCTTGGGCGAGAGGTTGGATGGGGTTGCCGCGATAAATCGCCTGGATATCTTCCCGCCAGGCCAAGAGTTGTGCCTGGCGTTCCGAGAGTGGCAGGCTGGTCTCGTCGACAATGTCATCGACCGTCCGGCAAAAAGCGTAAAAGGTGGACATTGCCTGACGCTGCTCCTTCGGCAGACAGATGAAGGAAAGGGCCAGATTTGAACCACTCTTGCGGGTGATTCGTTCTCCTGTGCCTCCAGGGGCTGGGGAAGAATTCATTGGCCGAAAAAGGCCTGAAGACCGAGCCGGAGAAAATCGAATTTCGAAACCTTCGGTCTTTGGCTCAGCGTGTCGTAGGACTGGGATTCGATTTTTCGGAGAATTTCCGTTCCGCCTAACCAGGTGAGTCGAATTTCCCAGGAAAGGGGACGGGGTAAACGGCTCGAAAGGAGTTCCCCTTGGCGAAAGAGGGCCCATGTTTTCTCGCACTGGTAGCGAACGCAGTTTCGGAAATTGGGGGTGGCACGTCCTGCAAACAGATCCTCCTCAGAGACCCCGAGACGACGGAGATCGGACTGGGGAAGGTAGATGCGGTCCTTTCCGAGATCGACCGAAATGTCCTGCCAAAAGTTGGCCAGTTGCAGGCCGGTGCACACATGGTCGGAAAGTTGGGCGAGTTCGGCGCTTCGTTCTCCATGAATCAGGAGAACCAGCCGGCCGATCGGGTTTGCGCTTCGGCGACAATAGTCGAGCACATCGGGGAAGGTTTCATATCGCCGTTGGACAATGTCCTGAGCAAAGGCGCTGAGAAGATCCGTGAACAGAGAGTTCGGCAAGTTCAGCTCGGCTTTTGTTTTTTGAAGAGGGGAGAAGATCCACTGGTATTGAGGGTCGTACGCTTGGCCGTTCAGGGCCTTTTGCCACGCTTCCTGATACGATTCAAAGGCAGCGAGGCGTTGGGCTTGGGTGGGGGCCTTCGAATCAGGGGTTTTTTGGCGGGGATCGGCGTACCCTTCGTCGGCCAGATCGTCGGCCACCCGGGCGAAGGCATAGACGGCGTGGACGTGGGGGCGGAGTTTCTTGGGTACGAGGTGGCCGACTGGAAAGTTTTCGTAGTGTTCTCTGGCCAACTGGCTGCACGCTGCGTAGGGATCGCTTGGCGAAGCTACGGAACCACGAGAAAGCGAGCTGGGCGAGTCGATCATCCAAATAAAATCGCAGAAAAGCCCCAATGAGGCGAGTCGACATGTGGGGGTGGTGTTTCCAGTGAATCCTGAACAACTTACAAAAAAATCTGGTCGAAAAGGAGCTCCCGAGGCCACGATCAAGGATGCGTTATCTCTCTGGAATCCAGCCAACGGGGCGGCTTCATCTGGGTAACTATTTTGGAATGATTCGACCCGCCGTGGAGATGCAACATCAGGGGGAGGCCTACTACTTTTTAGCCGACTATCACGCCCTGACGGGGGCAGCAGCACCAGGTCAACTGGCCGGTTTGGTTTCCGAAACATATCTGGATCTTTTGGCTTGCGGGGTGGATCCGGAAAAAGCGGTTGTCTTCCGGCAAAGCGCTGTTCCGGAGGTGCACGAATTGGCTTGGTATCTCTCGACTGTAACCCCGATGGGGTTGTTGGAGAGGTGTCACAGCTATAAGGACAAGGTGGCAAAGGGTATTGCTGCTTCCCACGGCCTCTTTGCTTACCCGGTCCTGATGGCCGCCGATATTCTCCTCTATGATGCCGATCGGGTCCCGGTGGGTCAGGATCAGAAGCAGCATCTGGAGGTAGCTCGGGATATTGCAGGAAAATTTAACGAGAAGTACGGGCCAGTTTTTAAATTGCCGGAATCGATCATTCGGGAGGATGCCGGGATTGTTCCTGGGGTGGACGGGCAAAAAATGAGCAAATCGTACGGTAATACGCTGGAGATCTTTGCTCCTGAGAAGGAACTGAGAAAAAAAATCATGGGTATCAAGACTGACTCTACTCCGGTGGAGGCACCCAAGGTGGTGGAGGGTAGTACTCTGTGGGGGTTGGTGCGTTTGATGGGGACAGAAGGAGAGAGGGCGGAATACCGCGGTCGGATGGAAAAGGGTGGCAGTGGATATGGAGATTTGAAGAAGAGCTTGGCCGATCTAGTTCTCAAGGAATTTGAGGGGATGCGAAAAAAGAGGGAGGAACTGGCCTCGGATCCGAAGCGAGTGGAAATATGGATGAAGGAGGGGGCAGCCAAGGCAAGAAATACGGCTGAACAGGTTTTGAAGCGGGTCCGTTCTGCCGTGGGGACGCAAAAATGATTCCGATGCTCGAGACCCCTGGAAGTGAAGCGCTCCGGGTGGAGTTGGCAGCCTTTACAGGGCCTCTCGATCTGCTTCTCCATCTGATCAAAGAGCAGGAGATGGATATTTACGAAATCCGTTTGGAAAAGCTGACGGAGCAGTATCTGGAACGATTGGATAAAATGAGGGAGGAGAATCTGGCCGTGGCGGGTGAATTTCTGGTGATGGCCGCAACGTTGATTTATCTAAAGAGCCGGACCCTGCTACCTGTTCAAGATCGTCCACCGGAGGAGGTCGAAGATGAGGATCCGAAGTGGGAGTTGATTCGACAGCTCATCGAGTACCGAAAGTTTAAAGAGGCGGCTGGTCAGTTGGGGGACCGGGAGGCGCTGCATTCCAGAATCTTTGGAAGAATCCCTGAGCGGGTGGTGGTGAAACAGGCGATGCAGGGCCCTGGGCAAGTTTCCATGTTCGATCTGGTGTGGGCGTTCCAGAAGGTACTCCGGTCCGTGGAGGACAGATCTAAGGTTGGACGATTTGAGGACGAAAAGTTTACGGTGGGTCAAAAGATCGAGTTCTTGTTGGATCGAATTGTTCCTGGGGAGGAGATTCTTTTTGAAGATCTGTTTCGGAGCATGTCTTCCCGAGGTGAGGTGGTGGTGACTTTCCTCGCTATGTTGGAGTTGATTCGGTTGCGGCAACTGGCTGCTGTTCAGGAGGGGCCATTGCAGCCGATTCGAATCCGTCGAACCCCCGAGGGGGTTTTGGGTGTGCCCACCGAGGTTGTTTCGACAGAGGAAGGGACTGGTCAACCGAGCGACAATTCCGCAGTTTCCTAGGTACGAATATGGAATGGGCACGAGTACTTGAGGCACTTTTGTTCGCGGCGACCGAGCCGATGGAACCCTTGCGTCTTGCGGCGATTCTACGGGAAGGGCCGGAAGGAGGTCAGGGCTGGCCGGAAGTTCAGGAAGATCAGGTTCGCGAGGAGTTGAACCATCTGGGGGAAAGGTTGGCACCCCGGGGTCTGATTTTGAGGGAAGTTGCGGGAGGCTTTCGGATTGGCACGGCCCCCGACCTTTCTGGATGGATTGCGAAGTTGAAAGGGGTGGTTCGGCCACCCCGATTGAGTCCGCCCGCGTTGGAAACGATGGCGGTCATTGCCTATCGACAACCGATTTCTCGGGCTGAGATTGAGGCTGTGCGGGGGGTGGATTGCAGTGGAACGATCGCCACCTTGGAGGAAAGGGGAATCATACGGATCTCAGGACGGAGCGAGGCTCCGGGCCGACCCATCCTATATTCGACAACGCCTCTTTTTCTCGAGCATTTTGGTCTGCGGGATTTGGAGGAGTTGCCAAATTCGGAGGAGTTGCGCAGGGTGAAGTTACCCGCGCCTTCCGATCCAGCGGGTCCCCAACAAGAGGAGCTGATTCATGAAACTGTCGAGTCTTCGACGCAGGGTTGATCAACTGGACGATCAGCTGGTTCGTCTGCTGGAGCAGAGAGCCGGCATCGCTCATGAGATCGGCCGACAAAAACTGGAAAGTGGCCAACCGATCTTTGCTCCCGCTCGGGAAGCAGCCCTGTTCCGAAGATTAAGTGCCCGACTTAAGGGCAAGATGGATGGGGCGAGTTTGCGGGCGATTTATCGGGAGATTTTGGCCACGGGTCGTGAGTCCCAAGGAGGAATGAGGGTAGCTTACTTAGGACCAGCCGCATCCTACTGTCATCAGGCCGCGCGGGAGCGGTTTGGCGTTGGAACCGATTTGGTGCCTTGTCCGACGATTGCGGAAATCTTCTCCGCGGTGGAGAGGGGCGAAGTTGAAGTCGGGGTTGTGCCGATCGAAAATTCGAATGAAGGAGCCGTGGGAGCCACCCAAGAGGCGCTTTTGACAAGCCATGCAACGATCTGTGGTGAGATCTACCTGCCCATACGGCATGCGATCCTGAGTAAAACGAAGAGTGGACCGATCCGGGTTCTCTATAGCCACCCCCAAGCGTTGGCTCAGTGCCGTCACTGGCTGGCATTGCATTTAGGTCAGACCAAGTTGGTGGAGGTCGCGAGCACGGCGGAGGGCGCACGAAGGGCTTCAGTGGAAAAGGGTGCGGCTGCATTGGCCAGCCCGTGGGCAGCCCAGATTTATCGATTGGTGGTGCGCCATCGCAACGTTCAGGACCGATCTGAAAACAGCACACGGTTTTATATTCTCGGGCAAGAGCCGACTTCAGCTACGGGGAAGGACAAGACCAGCCTTCTTTTCTCGCTTCCGCATCGGGCTGGGGCGCTGCATCGGGCACTTGGGGTTTTAGCTGGCAAGGGGTTGAACTTGTTGAAGGTGGAGTCGCGACCTGCTCCCGGGAAGCCTTGGGAATATGTGTTCTTCGTGGATGTGAGGGGTCACGTGGATCGGCCTGATTTCCGCAGAGCTTTGTTGAGATTGGAAAAGCAGACGCAGGATTTGCGGATTCTGGGAAGTTACCCGGAAGAGCGTTAGGATGTCGGAAGATACCAACCCGCCGTCGGAGGGTGGGCAGAAGAAGCCGCCCCAGCAAAAACTCAGACTGAAGGTCAGGCCAGTCGAAGAGAATCAGCCTCGATTTCGTCGCAGAGTCGTTACTCCCGTTCACGCCCCGGCCCCAGGGGTCGAAGCAGCCGCTGCGGTGGAAGACCGGAGAGTTGGAGCGGGGAGAATTACGCGAGATCTGTTGGAAGGGCTCCTTCAGACGCTGCGAGGTTTGGATCGAAAGGTATGGTTGGGGGTCGGGGTGGCGGTTGGTGTTCTTGTGATTTACGGACTCTGGTCGGAGTGGAGAAAAACAGTCGTACGCGTGAGGGTGAGTTTGGATGAGATTCGTCTTGGGGATCGGCCCGAGGTTCTGGTGCTTTACGATTTTTCGGAACGCTTGGCGGGATTACGAAGGGATTATGGAAGAAGATTGGCGCCGATTCGTCCCCAGATCCGTGAGTTGGAAAAAACGCTCGTTTTGGCAAAGGCGGATGCCGCAGGAACTTCAGAAAAAGTACGGATGGTGGAGCAGGTTCTTCAGCAAGACAGCTCCAAGGCGAAGGCGGTGTATGAAGATTACCGAACCTCGGTCAGCCGATTGTGGCTGGAGGAGGCGGGATCCTTGGATTTGGAGTTTGATACTGCCCGAAAGCAGTTTTTGGAAGAGGTGGAGGTGAGAGCACGGGAGGTTGGACTCTTTTATCATCCGGAAGAGGACGCGGATCTCCAGCAACCGGAGATTTCCGCGAACGAGTATCGGTTAGCTCTGTACCGAGCTCCGCCCAGCATCAAGATGCCGGATCAGTTTGGTTGGATTGAGAAAAAGCTGAGTGACTGGCACAAGTTCGAGAAAGATTGGAACACTCGTTACAAGGGGCTGAGTACAAAGGCGAAGCAGTTGCGTAGTCCGGCTAGCACGAGCTTGGATGAAAAGAAGCAAAACGTGAATATCCAGAAGCAGGAGTTGGATAAATTTCGGGGTGATGCAACTGCAATTCAGAAGGAGATCGCTGGTTATGAGGAGAGGTTGAAGGAGTTGAGGGCGAAGGAGACGGAGGCGAAGGGTCCGTTTGAGGAGGATGTCGCGGCCATTCCCGATGCTTTTCTCTGTCAGCGGGTACCCTTGAATGCAGACGTCGCGGAGGTTGTGGTCACGGGAAAGGTGGCGGCGGCGGCTCCGAATACCTTACGGCTGGTGATCCGTGGAAAGCGTGGGGGGCAAACGGCCTGGGTGATTCTGCCTTTTGAACCGATGCCGCACCAACGGATCGAGAAGGTTGTGCGAGACGCGGATTTCCATCCGGTGGACGACTGGCTGGACGAGTAGTAGCGGGTTAGCGGTAGAGACGGAGAATGCCGAAGAAGATTTTGGCGGCACCCAAGGAAAGAACCATTCCGATCCCGGAGTAGAAGAGCCAGTTCGGAATGCCTGGATCAGGTTTTTTTGGGGTGGGAGTTTGCGTTTTCAGAAGATGATTTCCAGAGAAGGTATTTTTTAACATCCCGGGATAGCAAGGCGAGAAAAACCCCAAAAACCAAGGTGTCGTCGACGATCCCAATGATGGGAAGGGCTTCGGGGATGAGATCGAGGGGATTGAGGATATAGAGGATGGAGAAGATGCCTCCCGTAAGCGTTCCCCAAGGTGTCTTTCGGTATTTCCTTTTTAGAGAATCTCGAAGCATCGAAGGAGTAGCATGGAGGAGGGATGGAATTTCCCCCACCTTGGGCATGATCGAGAAGCGACTCATGGAGGAATTCTCCCACATCCTGCGGTAGGTGGGAAGGGCGGGAGCGAGTGTTATAGATCGACGGGGAGGAGTCGTAAGGTAGGTTTATTTTATGAAAATCAAAACCGGTATCTCATTTGTTGCCCTTGTTCTCAGTCTCTTTACCTCCTTTTCCATGGCGCAGGCGCCTGCAGCGAATAAGGATGCACTTCTTGAAAAAGTTACTGCAGCGATCAATCCTGAAGCAGATGGAGATCGGAAAGAGCTGATTCGAAAGGGCTTGGCTGCTTTGGCTGATCTGAATGCAGCTGGAACAAAACCTGAAGATTCGTTGAGCCAGGCCAAAGCAAAGGGAAATTTAAGCGGGGGTAAGACGGAGAAGATCAGCGAAACTCTGATGGAGATGTGGAACTTGAACACAGCACGGATGACCGAACCGGCCACTTTGGAGGCCTTACGTCAGGGCAAGATGCCTGAACCCGCGCTGAAACGGCCTTAATCGCCGTTCGGACCAGAAACTATTTCCCGTGCCGCTGGGGAAGCCAACCTGGCTTTTCCGGGTTTGCCATGTTGGGGGGGCGCTCGGCCGTGGGGGTCAGGTTGCTGGATGATTCGGAAGAATCATTACCGCTGTTCTTGTCTTCTCCATAAACGGGGGTGAGAGCCATGGCTGCAAGGAGACAAAGGATTTTCTTCATATGCTCATCCAAGCGGTTGGATTGGCTTCGTCAAGGAACAGGCTTGCGGAAAATCAGAAGGGCATCAGTTTTGGGAAAATGAAGTGGATTAGCTTTCCTCTGATTGGACTCCTTTCATGGCTCTCTTGGGGCGAGACGGCCGAACTCACGCCTAAGTTCAGTAAGGAGTTGCGAGAAAAAGCCGACGATGGGGATGCGGATGCGCAGTTTCAGCTGGGGGATTGCTACTTTTTCGGGTTGGGGGTGCCGAAGGACATGCGGGAGGGAGTGAGTTGGTATCGGAAAGCGGCGGAGGCGGGTCACATGAAGGCCCAGTTCAACCTAGGGGGATGTTTTCACGAGGGAATGGGGGTGGAACCGGACCTGATGGCTGCGATTCAGTGGTGGAGGAAGTCGGCAGGACAAGATTACGCGCCTGCGGAGATTAGTATTGGAGACTGCTATATTTTCGGGAAAGGCCTCGCCCAGGATGAGGCGGAGGGGGTGCGCTGGTTCCGAAAAGCTGCGGCGCAAAACTATCCTGCGGCCCAGCATCGTCTAGGGAACTGCTACTACCATGGACAGGGGGTGCGAAAAGATCTGGTGCAGTCGATTCAATGGTATCGCAAGGCGGCGGCACAAGGGTATCGCCCTTCCCAGAAGGCACTGCGGGATCTAGGAGATGACGGATCGGATTAAGGTGCGCGGAGGCGGAGATAGCTAAGAATAAAAACAATCAGGCTGATTCCGACTGCTCCTACTCCTATGAGGAGGGTAAAGAACCAGCTGCGTAAATCAGGACGGTTCATCATAGATTGAGATTAAAGCACGGAATCATGGAGGGAAGTCTGGATTGTTTCCGGATGCCAGAATGGGAGAATCATATATGCATTTTATCCGAAAGGGGAAGGGAGGTCGGGGAATCGTTGGCTTCCATGGGTGGAGCGGAGATCACACTACTTTTCTGCCTTTGATGGAGAAGTTGCCTGAGGCGGTTTCGTTCTACAGTTATGATCTGCCAGGGTGTGGTCGATCCGCTGAACCTGCCCAATGGGAGATTCGGGAGGTGGCGAGGAGTGTCGCAAAGGAGTTGGTGGCTCTGGAGAAGGAGAATCTGACCTTGGTGGGTAGCTGCACAGGAGGATTGATGGCGGTATTCGTGGCTAGGGAGTTGGCGGAGATGGATCGGGGAAGCGTGGTGGGACGACTGGTGATGATCGATCCCTTTGCGGAGTGTCCGTGGTATTTCAGAATCTTTCTGATTCCCGGGTTGGGAGGGTTGATGTATCGGACTGCATTTGCCAACCCAATAGGGCGATGGATTACAAATCTGCTGCTCAGGCAGAAAAGAACGGGTGAGGTGAATTTGACCGAGTCATTCCGCAAGGCGAACCATCGGGTGACACTGGATTATTTGCGGATGTTCGAAAAGGCTGGTGCCCCCGAGCAGTTTCAGGGGTTAAAGATTCCGACGGAGATTGTGCGTGGGGAAAGGACCTTTGGGGCGGTAAAACAGGCGGTGGAGCGGTGGCGACGGGTTTGGCCTGAAGCGAATGTGCATGTGCTTTCTGGAGTGGGGCACTTGCCGATCGATGAAGGAACAAAGATGGTAGAACGGATTCTCTTTGCTGGTGTAGGAGAGAGAAAGACACCGAAAACAAAAAAGCTTTCCGCCCAGCAAGCAAGGGAGTTGAGAGAGTGGAGGAATGAGTATACACGTGGAGATTAAGGATCGAGGGAGAGTGGAGGCTGGCGGGATCATGAATTCTCTTGGTGGTAAGAGCAAAGAATCGCAGAATTAGAGTATGGGACTGAGTGTTAGTTGGAAGGTTCTCGCTGTGCTTGTGGTCTGGCCACTAACTGGGATAGGAGAAGATGCGGTTTCGACGGTGTGGAATGAGTTTAATCAAAATGGGGTGGTGATGGTTCAGCCATCGCCTGGGTTAGAGACGCCTGAGTCTAAGGAGGCTCGATTGGAGCGGGAGAAGCAGGAGGCGAAGGATGTGGCTTTGAATCGCTCTTTGGTAAGGCAGGAGATCTACTGGCTGGAGGGGCGATGGGTGAGGAAGGGGGAGGCGCTGGAGGCTCCTCGGTCCCTGGTCGAACTGATCGATTCAGACCATGACGGATTTGACGACTTTACCGAGGTGAAGTTTCACTGCGACCCGACCAATCCGGATTCGAATCCAGCCCACTACTTCGAGGTAAAAGGGAGCAACCGAGTCATTTTCTACTCCACCAATGCCAAGGCTGTTCATCGGTGAGAAAACTCTGTCTGGCTTGTGGATTACATCTCTTGGCTTTGGGGGCGGGGTACGCTCAAAAACTGGATTTAATTCAAGAACCCTGCATTACGGGAGCGAGTTGCCGTTGTCCCTGCACCCGGGAGGGTAAGAAATGCCCTTGCGAAAAGAAGTGCGGCCCAATCGATAAAATCATCAACGAACTAGTTCCATAGGAAATGGAAGGTATTGAGTGATCCGATAGCGAATACGATATTTCCCTTGCTCTTTCTGGCGGGATTATGAGAATTAAAGCATATGAGAGTGGTATGGCTTTTTCTTGCCCTAGTTCCACTACTTAGCGTTGCGTCTGCACAGATGCTTGATGATGGGGTGAATTATCGCCTGTCAAAACAGGAGGTAAACGACCCTCTCTACGGAAAAAGACCGGTACGAACGATGTCGGATCGGGAGTATTCGCAGTTTTATGAGCGTGAGGTTATTCGACCTGCCGTGCAACAGGGGATCTTGGCAGGGGCACTAGCTTTTGATCTTCAAACAGGTGAGATCACATTTTGTAAAAAAGCTCCGGAGCCTTCCTCACTCTCCCTCTTGCTTATTGGTGGTTTGGTGCTCTCTCTGACTCAATGGAAGAGAAAATCTTTCCCCATTCTCTCGAAAAGCCTTTAGTTAGCCCTTTAAAAAAGTTCCCGCTACGGCAAAGGAACTAATTCAATTGGTCGTATCCTAGGTTCATCCAGCCTAGACCCTCGAGGATAGTGATAAGTTTGTCTCCTGCATCCTCGACATTACTTGGGTTTTGGGCATTCAGTCTTCTAGATAAGTCCGCGTCTAGTGTGATCGTAATGGCGGTAGCATTCATGGCTGTTTGATCGTATGTATTCACCCCAAATCCAAAAGGGGACGTGAGTCTTGTCGCCATCTTTCGGTAGCTACCTCCACTGACGAGTTGGACGTTTGAGGCTTTGCCTTGTGGGAAATATAAAACGGTTTCCTCCGGATCTGTTGCAGCTAAAACCGACATCTCCATAAAACTTCCTTTGCCGATATCGAGCAAATAGCTCGTACCTGAGTAAAGGGGATTTCGATTTGAATTTGGTGAGAAAACATAGCTCGAGCCGCTTTTCTTCGCTTCCAAAACTCCACAGACAGCAAGAGACCTTTGGAAAGAGTCTGAAAAATCAACCTCACAAACACAGAAGTACCGATATTTATGAGAACCTTTCGAGGTTCCTCCGCCTCCGTAATAGGCCTTCTTTGTTCCGGGCTCACGAACCACAACCGCATATTCTGTTTGTGCGTTCAGATGAGCTCCGAAGACAGTAATGAAAAGTGTGGCAATTATTGAGACAATTCGAATATTCATGTTCAAAATTATTCTCCTTCCACATCGGGTGTAAGTTCTGTGTAGCTCGGGTTGAGGTTGCTGAGCAACCAGAGGACCGCATCGGCTTGGTCTAACCCAAGTTGGTTAATTGATTTTGTTGAAGCGAGATCCAGATTAAGCGTGGCAGATGCGTTTTTGGTCTGCCTTCCATCTTGAGTTGTGGCAAATGTTCCGGAGAAGCCACCATCGACTCGCCAAATCTGATAACTCATCTTCATAGCGTAATAACCCGAGCGTCCTGTCCCAATATCCAGCCAGGAAGCTGGTCCATGTCCTACCCCGGCCCCAGAATCGTGTGCACCATCTGCAGAAGTTTTACCATCTCTTTGGAGGTCAAGCACGGTAAACACCCTCTTGCGATCCGCACCATAGGATCGACCATAAACGGTATAACCGATATTAGGGAAGAGCCCGCCGTAGGCTTGTTTGGTTTTGTTCTTGTGGTCAAAAATGGCCTGGGTGGGGTAAAAGGTTTTTCCTAAGTAATTAATTTGTCGCTCAGCGTTGGAGGCATCAATTCCGTTTAAATCGAGAACCAGGTACGTATCGATCGTCTTCGGGATTCCTGGCCAAGATTTGGAGGTCTGACCATCGTCAATCTTTGTTCCTTTGACGCTGCCGCCGTTTAGTTTGTAAACAAGGATCTCAGAGTGAGCCTCGCCAAGTAGAATGAGTGAAAGAAATAAGCCGACGGAAAAGATGTAGCGCACTGAGAGTGTCGATGCCATTACAGAATTAGAATTACGCAATTAATAAAACGAGTCAAGACCACTCTTGTGTTTCGAAAGCGGTGGATAAGAAGAACCTTACTCACCAATCAAAAACCTTTCAAAAGGTAGATATGCGCAAAACGAGTCTTATCACGAATTAGCCCTTTCAGAATCTATGACTTTTGCAGTTTATTTGTTAAATACTGATCACTAACCACTTGTGGGATAAGTAATTAATTCCCAATCGGTGATTTGTTCAGATAATATTTTTTGTAAAAAGGGAAGGGGGGGGGTAACTTGATTAAGTGAATGCTTTTGTGACTTTGCGATCTTTGCGCTGTCTTTTCTTTGCATTGATTCTTTGCAACTTTGCGAACGTCGAAGCTCAGACAATCAAGAGTCAAATCGTACCATTTCAAAAAGTCGGTGACTCTGTTCAGTTTGCCCAGCCTCAGGGGTCCGAATCGTTCCTCCTTCAGTCTCGGGCTAATTCACGTGCCGCTTGGAAGACTTTGAGCACTACGCCTGCAAATGTAGCGACCCCCATCGTATCGCTTTCAATCCCTGTCCAAGCACGGAACCTTGGACTGAGAGTGGTCGCTTTGGTAAAGCCGCTTTCCGGCGAACGTAGGCCACTGTCGTTCTCTGTTGCCTCGAATAAAAAATTCCTGACGTTTAAAACGATACGCCAAGCCCGTCTTTACTCCGTCGAGTACTATCAGCCCGCCAAAAAAGTCTGGTCGCGCGTGAGCACGGTGGCTGGATCCGAGCAGTCCGGCCGAGTCGTTCGTGTGAATCTGCCTGCCAACTTGGCGGGAAGCCGAGGCTTGTCCCTCCGAGTCGCCGCTGTGATCGGTGATGCTCCTCCATCTGCTGACTTATCTTCTTCTGTTCCTACGGCCCTTCGCACTGGAGTTCACAAATTCAGTGCCCGAACTGAAAAAACTCCAGCCTCCCCGGCTCCTGTTTTGAGCGCTGCTTCTAAAAGCCAGGAAGACACTGGCTACTCCTCCGATGTTGCAGTTGAAGAAGCTGATGTTTGGAAAGTCCGTGGGCGAAAGATTTACATTTTCAATCAGCTCCGTGGTTTGCAAGTGGTGGATACCGCTAATCCCAAGCAACCGGAGATCGTCGGTTCCTGGTCCCAGGCTGCTGTGGGCGAAGACCTTTATCTGCTGGGTCCTTCGCAAGGAGACGCCACTGGGGCGCTTTTGCTGACGCAAGTCCCCTGGCAATCGGATCAGCCAGCAGGGACACGTCTCATTCGTCTTGGCCTGAATCAGGATATTCCAACCTACGAAACCTCGATCGACCTCCCGGGGAGTTTGCAGGAAAGTCGCTTGATTGGGGATCGTCTTCATTTGATCACCACCAGCTGGCAGGATGAGCAGGGGAACTGGTCGCCCAACACTTTTGTCATCACGCTGGATATTTCCCAAAACGGTTTGCTTGTGGAAGAGTCCAGAAAAACAGTGCCTTACTATGCCTCTGTGGTTGGAAGCACAGACCACTATTTGTGGTTGGCAGGTTCGGGCGTCTCCGATTGGTCTCGTCACGACCTCACCGCATACCCCATCCAAAACGACGGGAGTCTCGGGAATCCGCAGGTCGCAAATTTGGGGGGAGTGATTCAGGACAAGTTTAAAGTGGGTGAAGTCAGCAATGGCCTCGCCGCTGTGGTTCAATCGTGGAAAGCTCCAGATGGATCCTGGCAAAATCAGGTGGTCCTAGAATCGTATGCTTTCGGCGGTAACGGGGAAATGAGCCGTCTTGCTCAGCTGGATATCATTCAGAGCGAATGGCTCTATGCGACACGTTTTGATGGGAATCGGCTCTACGCTGTCACCTTCCGTCAGGTGGATCCTCTTTGGTTGGTCGATCTAAGCGATCCGCAGAATCCAGCCATCACTGGCCATCTTGAGGTCCCGGGTTGGTCTACGTTCATTGAGCCGATCGGGGATCTGTTGGTTGCGGTCGGTCGGGAGAGTGGTCAGGTTTCGATTTCCCTTTTTGACGTTTCGAATCGTAGTGCTCCGCAACTGGCGAGTCGGATCAATCTGGGAGATTCCGGCTACTCTTGGAGCGAGGCTGAATGGAACGAAAAGGCGGTGAAAATCCTGCCGGAATCGGGTTTGATCCTTGTTCCTCTGACGGAATGGAAGGACGGAGCGTGGAGCAATAGCGTCAGGATCCTTGGCCTGAATCGCACCGACAAAACCGTCAGCTCGCTGGGGACGATTCGTCATAGTTTTTCTCCCAGAAGGTCGACCCTTCTGAAGGGAGAAGAGGTTGCATCCATCTCCAATCGGGAACTGGTTCTGGTGGATATAAGTGATCGCACAGCCCCTGCATTGCAGTCGGTCGTCACACTGGCTTTTGGGGTGAATCGCTTGGCGATCTCTTCCGGGTATCTGTATCAGTTTGAAAATGCCAACGCGTGGGCAGGGGGATCTTCGACAGCGGTGATGCGGGTGGCGCCAGCGAATGATCCCGATGCGGTTGTGGCGGAAATTCCTATGTCGGCAGGCACGGTTTCGGCTGCGGAGGTTTTTGGGAAACAGTTGGTCGTGGTGGAAGGGGGGCAGTCCTATCAGTGGGGTCTTTGGATGCGATGGGGGGAGCCTACTGCGACTTCGGATACCGTATCGGTCAGTGTATGGTCCCTGCAGAATCCTTCGCTTCCGACCCTTTCAGGAAGAGTTTCACTTCCGGGAAGCGCTGGGGGCGAGGTGGCGATACTCCAAGCTTCGAGCGAGATCGCAGCGATTACGCGCAAGTCGGGGAGCTGGAATATCTGGAGGGGGGGAGGAGCGGTTGTTGTGGCAGATGCAAGAATTCCGTCTTCTGGCTGGAATCCTTATGGATACAGCAACGACTCCTTGAATGTAGACGTCGTTAGATTGAAGGGAAGACCAGCCGTTCTGGGCTCATGGAGCCTGAACGATCCAAATATAGACACGATTTCACAGGTGTATGCCTTTGGGGATTTGTTGGTTCTGGGATATGAAAAAAAGGAGACCAACCCTGTCCCTGATGTCATGGATCCAATCGTTGTGGGGGATGAACCGATCGCTGTCTCTCTCCCCCGGATATCCAGCGGGGAATTTCTCAGTTGGCAGAAGCGATGCTGGTTGCAGGTGCTCGATTTGGCCGATCCTATTCTTCCCTCTCCTTGGGCACCTGTTGAGATCCCTGGCTCACTCTTGGGTGTCTCCTCGCTCGAACGAGGGGGTGGAGTGCTCTTCACGCGAAGCGGAATGGAAGACAATTGTGTGTATGCACTGGGTTTTGACGGCGAGAAGGCGGCTATTGCGGCCGAGGTGAATGTGGGGAGTAACCATGCTGTCGTAACGAGTGGCAATTCCGTTTACGCAGCAGGGGATGAGGTGGTTCTGCGTTGGGACTTTTCTGATGCAACAAGCCTGTTCGGACCTCCGGTTTCTTGGGCGATTCCCAATCCCGGGCCTCAACAGTTGGAATTGATAGGAAAACAGCCGTTTGTTTTAAGTGAACAAGCTCTTTATCGGTTAGATCCGGGTGCGGTTACGAGTCTTGGTAGACCTCCAGGCTGGCCCTCTTTGGGATTGGTTCGCTCCGTGAATGGCATCACGGCCATCCCAACGGGTGATTACGGGACCTTTCTAGGTCAACCTGCTCGATAAACTCGAAGTAAGCTGCAGATAACGGGTAACCAGCCCCTAACATTCAGTGCCTCAAGGATAGCCCCTTCGGCACATATGCAGGTGGCTAATAGCTGGCTGGTGAGGATTGTGAAAAGGGCAGTGAAGTGCTTAATTAAGTAAGTGCGAAGTCTCCTTCTCTTCAGTGTTATCTTGGCATGTGTTTCTCAGAACTCATTCGCTGAACTGCAGATCGTAAGGCAACCCCAGAACCAGATTGTATGGAGTGGGGCACAGGCATCATTCAGTGTGGCGGCGAAAGGCGCTAAAAACCTCACCTACCAGTGGCAAAAAGATGGTGTGAATCTTTCGGGGGAGACGAAAAGCACTTTAAGAATTAAAGCAACGAAAGCGTCCGATTGGGGTCAATACAGCGTTCTCGTTTCTAGTGGTGCTATTACTCTTGAGAGTCAGTTAGGCATTCTAGCTGTTCAGGATAGTTTTAGGGCTGAAAACGAGGACTTTGAAGATCCTGATTCAATTAAAGGTATTCTGCTAGATGGAGAAAGAGGCTATGGCAGCCTCTTTCCTGAGATCTCTACTGGTGCGCTTCGGTTTCAATATTCCTCAGGAATCACGTTTGAGGAGGAAACTTCATACTGGATTTGGAAAAAATCTCCCCAAGGAAAGCAAAGCTTTGATGTGCGCATCGATGGAAATAATTCCACCAGGGGAAGGCTTCAGTTTTGGATAGCCTGTGCTCCTGGTGGTCTTAATTATCGAATCGAACACAATGGAAGATTAAATACTTTTAATGCAGGAAGCTGGGAGTCGCCTCAAAAAATCGTAAAGGCATCCTATCCAACTAGCTCGACCCAATTTTCGTTCCGTGTTGCTTACGATGCCGCATCTAAAGTACGAACCCTGAAGGCCTATTACGATGAAGATGGGGCTTTAAACGGCGAAAACTGGGTTCTTTTGCAGACGGTCAAAAATCCTAGCTTTAAAACCGGCAGACCCATTTTGATTGTGGTTTGTTACAATAACAATGAATCTGGCGATGCGCTTGATGGCAACAACGTCACGGCTGATAATTTCCAGGCCCGCTAAGTCGGTAGACTCTGTGTTCTGGACGACCTAATGATCACGAAGAACTCCTTGGGGTTACAAATCATGAGTCGTCTAGTCGTCCTGCTTCTAGTTGGAATAGGTGCTAGTTCTGTTGAAGCGGATACGGCCAACTACAAGCAGGTGGAGACGTATCGGTTTGTTGATCTGCGCCAAACGAGTGCCAGCGGTCCAACGATACGCAACTATTATGTGTATTCTTCAATCGGTCTCAGGCAAAGAGACTCTGCTTCATCGCTTAGTCTTATCGTTCCCACGGGGAAAAAATATGGATTTCAACGTTCTGCATATAGTACGGGATGGTGGAGTGGATATTTTGGTATTAACTCTGGTCAAGCGAAGCACCTATCTCTCATGCCAGGGGGGCGCTATGAAATTCAGTGTAATGGCGGAGTATTGTCAGGTCAGAAAGTTTCTTTTGATCTTCCGGCCAACCTCCTGAATCCATGTCTACCCTATCTTGAAAAGAACTCCTTCACTCTCCTTAGTAAGGGAAAGTTGGATAGTACCAAAGACAACACACTTCTCGCCGCCAGGGTTATAAAAACTGGATCACCTTTTGTTGTCACACCGCAGCCCGCTGGGAGCCTAAATCGGCTAACTGCGCAGATACGGGATGACTCCGCCACAGGCGACGAAGTATTTATCTGGAATGCTTCTGTGGAGTACGACTCTTCGGGGATTGGTTCTTTCACGATTCCTGCTGGGAAGCTGAAAAAGAATAAAATCTACGCACTTAGTCTTCAAACCGATAACGACTACCTGGCCGGAACTGCGACAACCCCAGAGGGTCAAATTCTCAGTAGGCTTAGCGGCATAACCTATTATGAACTTGTCTTCAAAACATCCAAATAAAGGGCGTTATATAAGAAATATGAAAATCCGAACAGTTCGTGACTTAAATCCATCGATTAGAAACGTTGTGCCTAGCTTGGTATGTGCGTTGATTCTCTTTTCCATTCACTCCTGCGCAACAGTTCCGACCACGAACGCTCAAAGTCAGGGGAACCGCTTGAACACTTCGCAAAAGCAGGGTGAGAGTGAGGATGAGGAACTCAGCCTGCCCGCTCACTTGACCAAAGCGGAAGCGGTCAAGTTTTCACCCCCTGCAGGGATGGCGAATCTTTATATTATCCGCCGGGAAGCTTATTTGGGGTGCGCCTTTAATATTGGGATCGGTCTGGATGGGCAACAGATTGGTTCTCTCCAGACGGGAAGTTTTCTTTTGAAGAACATATCTCCTGGAAATCATATTTTGTCTTCGTTCACACAAGGTGAGACAGTGACTAAGACTTTTAAGGCCAGCGCCGGGCAGAACATTTTCTACGATATTAAAGGGGATATGGGGTTTTTCTGGATGGGAACCAGCATCCATAAAATTAGCGATGAGGATGCAAAAGCAGCTGTCCGTCGGTGCAAAAGAGCGATTGGGATTTAAGGAAGAAGGCTCAACTGCGGTTCAAGGGCTTGGGGTGGGGGTATGCGAAAGGGGATCCGCTGGGATGGAAGAGAAGGCAAAAGCCCGCCAAGACCTAGCAGATCCTTAATATGAATAAACATAGGCGACTATGTTACCGCCTTCATTTATTGCATTACACCAAACCGCGCAATTTGCTTGGGTGCCAGACTGCCCAAAAGTATAACTTACTCCTGAACTGTTTACTGTCGGTAATGATGTACTGAGTGACCAAGTTTTGGAAGTGGAGTTGTACTTGTAAAAAGAAGATTTATAAGTCTGCGAGTTGTTGATCCATTGACAGCCTTTCACAACAAATGAACCAGTTGGCGATGGTAAAAGATTAATTCCATAAGTCATTCCAAGTGTGGAATATGGCAAATTTAGATAAAGAGTGCCTTGTGGATTGAAAACAAGAACCTTACCTTCATTGGGACCCTGTAGATAAGAACTAGTGGGGGAAGAGGATATGTTTAAAGCTATCCAACTTGGTGTAGACCCGTTCGACAAAGTGATATAGTTCGCGTTAATAGATTGGGTGTAGTCTGCCTTAACGGTAATGCCAGTGTTGTATTTGAAGAGGAAAGTCTGCCCAAAGCTGAGGTTGCCAATAAAGAGAAGTGCAAAAAGGATAAACCACTTCCTAATCATGTAATTACTAATAAAGCAATATGAAGTACCCATCAAGGCATTAATTTTCAAAAGCAACGAAAGCGGATGAGTCTTCAATGGCAAACAAAGCGCGCATCCTAGAGCCGATCCCTACCTCGCTCAACCGAGCGAAAAGCGACAAGGTGACGGATCGGGCGAAGGTGTTCGCTAAGGAGCTGTATGATGCGAAGTTGCTTTCGGAGGCGGGGTGGGAGAGGGTGTCGGGTATCTCTAGCAAGTAGTGACTGAAATCTGGCCCATTTGGGCCATATGCAGGTGGCTTATAGTTTGGCGGTGTGTATTGATGTTCAGTAGAAATCTGCTTAATTAATCATATGAAGTTACTGGCCTTTGGGTTGTTTTTATCCGTTGGATTAATCTGCAGAAGTGATGCCCAGCTCAGCGGAGAGTACACATACGATATCGCAAGTACTTTCGGAAAAGACTTTCATTTCTATCAGGACGCCAACTACGAGAATAGTGAAGTTTGCTGGCTAAAGTTCTCTGAGACTCCTTATATTTATTTAGATATAGGGACTAAGGTTGTACATAATCCTAAAACAGGGATGTTTACAATAAGCGGTCAATCTGACTTTGGGGACGGAGCGAGCGAAGTTACCCCAGCTTATCTTAACCCGCTTCTGCCAAATACGGACGACCTCGTTCTTACCTCAGCAACAACAACAATCATTGGGAAAACGTATACAAGCAAAAGTACTAGCAAGCCAACGATTGATATTAGCTCAGGCTTAATAAAAATGGCTGGTCAATATGATGTCGGAACCTCATCGGTAATCCTGGTTGGCATTAAAAATGGTAGTCTCTCTTTCAAAAAAAGCGGGATTGATTCAGAAACAGCATTAGCCGATGGAGTTTCCTTAAAAGTTTCAGGTTCTGCTGTTCTAAATAACAAGCAGGTAAAAAAATTCGACTCGTCACCAAACTTTGGATCGGGGATGTGGGGTGATTATCCATATTCTGATAGTTACGAGTCAGGTGGTGATACCTATTACTATTACGCAAGCTTGTATTTGAATCTCGATATTGAAACGAATGGATCAGCAATTACTGGAACAGCAGAACTCTACACGGCCGGAACTACTGCTAAGGCTTCGGGTGAAGTCACTCAGAGCTGGTTTTATCCATTAAGTAGCGAAGAGGCGAAGTGGTGGAAATATTCCGTCAAAGGAACCAGCAAAAACGGCATTGCCACGCTCAATCTGACAGGTCTGGGTGTAATCAAGGGGCTGAAGGCCACTATTTATATCGATGAAGATACCGAGGAAATCATCCAGAACGGCAAAAACTCCATCACGCTCTTCGGCCAGACAATTAAGTATTAATAGGGCTACATAAAATGCGAAACCTCATCCTCTCTGCCCTCCTCCTTGCCTCGGCCTTTCAAACGGCTTTCGCGGAGGGTCTTTTACAGCAAACCTTCGGGAGCGGAGCGAATGCGTTTACGATGGATTTTGTAGAAATTGGCAATGCTGGAAATGCGCCGGATTCGACTGGTAACCCGAGCCCAGTTGGTTCGGTAGGGTATATTTATAATATCGGTAAATACGAGATAAGTAGGGATATGATCACGAAGGCGAATGCGGCAAGTAGCCTAGGGATTACGATGTACGATCTGACTTCTTATGGTGGCAACTTAGTAAATCGCCCAGCCACAGGAATTAGCTGGAAAGAAGCGGCTAAGTATGTGAATTGGCTTAATACAAGCACAGGAAACACACCGGCTTATAAGTTCGACGGGAGCGGGAACTTTCAACTATGGTCTCCTGTAGACACAGGCTATGACGCAAACAACTTGTTTCGTAATAGCTTAGCCAAATTCGTTCTGCCCAGCACCGATGAGTGGTACAAAGCCGCATATGGGAGTCCGAGCGGAACTTGGTATAATTATGCAACCGGTAGCGACAATATTCCCGCATATGTGGCCAATGGAGCATACGGATCTGTTTACGCTCAACCCAGTACTTCTGGGCCTGCAGCTTTCAACAACGCAGGAGAACTAAGTTTATTTGGAACGATGGCCCAAGGGGGCAATGCATGGGAGTGGAATGAGTCAGCATTTGACGGTATCAACGACAGCGCGGCTAAGGACCGGAGATTTCGGGGCGGTTCCTGGATCGATCCAAGTTTCTGGCTCATTGCATCGCACGGCGGCTCCAATATGAAGCCGAGTAATGACTACTTTAGTAATATCGGCTTCCGGGTAGCCATGATCTCTAGGCCCCGCCAAAGCAACCAAAAATACCAAAAAACCAAGGCTATCCAGTTCGGAAGCTCCTCCGCGGATTTTGTTTCTGAGGCGGATTATGATGGCAGTCACATTTACTTAGTATCCAATAGTACCCAGTGGTCCGGCGTTGGTTTGGGGCCGGCATTGAACCGCTCTTCCACCCTTTATAAGATCGACGCAAACGGGGATGAAGTCTGGAGAAAAACCGACTTTCTAGCCGGCATGTATAGGTTGGAGGACGTGCAAGTTACCCAAAATTACATCTGGTTGCTTGGGTGGAAATTTAAAAATGCCGGGGGACAAATGGAGCACGGGAGCACGGTCGTTCTCCTAGACCGGAGCGGTAATGTGCTTCGCCAAGCCGAGTCCGAGCGAAATGTTGAAAAATTCGCCACACAGGAGAGTGGCGACAACGTGGTTGTTCTAGAGCAGGGGGATGATCCTCTCAGGGACGATTGCTTCCTGTCTCGAATAAACCCGGCTCTCGAGATCGTTGACTCCGTCCGAATCCGCCGAGCGCCCTATCCGAATGGAGGCGGAGGCTTGATCGAACCTTCCGTCCTAGTGGTTGACAAAAACCCGGATGGAACTTTCGAGGTTGCCGGATTTGAAAATCCCGACGATGTGCGAGACGCAACGCAAACCTTTCACACCCGGGTGGCTTTTCAAAGAATCAATCTTAGCAGCGGGGAGATCACCATCCGGTATTTCACTCTTCCTGATCTGGTGGGAAGTCGTGCGACAAACGGGCCTGATCAGTTTGTGTATAAAAGAACCTACTTGCAAAAACTTAAGATCGACGCCGCGGGCAATAAATATCTACTGGGGCTTTCCACTGAGTTTCGTTACAGCAAGGATTCCCAAGGGGAATTTACCGTTTACGACGGTGCGCTTTGGAGGAGTCATCTTTATAAAATAAGTGCTACCGACGAGATTCTTTGGTCTCGCAGTGAAACCGACATCCTCTGGATGGACTTTGAAATTTCTCGCATTGGGGATCAGCTTATCCTAACTGGTTATGATCCTTATTCTGCCGATACCGCCACGCCGCGCGGGAAGATCTACTTTTTGGGGCTCGATGGGGAGCGGTTGTCTGAGAATTTGGAGGTCGGCAGGTATGGCTATGAGTATCCCAGCAAAATTATCCAGACGGTGGATGACAATCTAATGGTCTTTGGTTCCACCTCGGGTGAATCTATTGGAAAGAATCTCGGTGGGCCCGATGATAACTTTATGGTGCTTTATCAGACTTCTTCACTGGGAGCCTTAAGCATTACAAGTAACCTGTCTCCGGTGTCCTTGAATCGTGGAGTCGTCTATTCCTATTCAATTTCCGCGAGCGGCTCGCCTACATCATTTGGGGCAAAAGGCTTGCCGACAGGTTTAAAAGTTGATGCAAAAACAGGATTGATATCAGGCAAGCCGACCAGAGTGGGTGTTTTCTCCGTAACCCTTCAGGCGCTTAAGAAAGGATCCACGACTGCAACGGCGACGAAAGTCTTTACCGTAGTTCAAGTGCCTACATTCACGTACGCTCCGACAATAAATGCTAAAAAAGGGAAGGCCCTTAAAGTAGCCCCCACGATTGCCGGTTATCCTGCTCCAACCTTTTCCATTCTGACTGGAAGCCTGCCCCCAGGATTGTCGTTAAACGCATCCACAGCAGCCATCACAGGAACACCAACGACTGTAGGTACATATCCCTTTACGGTCCGAGGATCGAATTCAACAGGGAATACGGATCGCAGTGCGACGATTGTGGTGAAGTAGGGTAGCAGAAGGAGAAAAGTTATCCGATGAAACCAATCCTTACTATTTTAGTGGCTGGAATGTTGTCGGCGACCGGATGGGCGGAAGTGGTAAAGCCAGAACCTTATACACCAGATCTGGTCAAGAAGGCACAAGCGGGAGATGCGAAGGCACAATACGATCTGGGGTTGTGCTACGTCCGGGCGGATGGTGTTACCAAGGATAATAATGAATTCTTGAGGTGGTTAAGAAAGTCGGCTGAGCAAGGCTACGCGCCAGCACAATGCAATCTTGGCAGGTGCTACTATTATGCAATGGGAATTAGAAAGGATGAAATAGAAGCGGTGAAGTGGTTGACAAAGGCGGCTGACCAGGGGGATGAGTTGGCAAAAAAGGAACTAGATAAAATAAAGTCTAAATGATCCTGAATTTATCATGCGCATATTAATGCCTAAGCCCTTGCTAGATAGAACGAGATCGGGCAAGGAAAGATGGATTATGCTACTTCTCCCTATTCTGCTGTCGGGAATGTTGTCACTGACTGGATGGGCGGAAGATAATGTCACTTACTCGCCTGAGTTGGTAAAGAAGGCAGAAATGGGAGATGCAAGTGCTCAATGCGAGCTTGGCCTTTGTTACTCAGGTGGGATAGGAGTTCCTCTGGACCAAAAACAGGCCGTAAAGTGGTATAGAAAAGCTGCGGATCGAGGAAATGCGTATGCACAAGTCTTGTTAGGCGTTTGTCTTAGTAAGGGCAACGGTACTGCGATAAACAAAAAGGAAGCGGTACGATGGATCACCAAATCGGCCGAGCAAGGTGATGCAATTGCACAGTTTAATCTTGGCTGTATTTACCGGGATGGATTAGAGGTTCCCAAGGACATACAGAAATGTGTGATGTGGTGGACGAGAGCTGCTGAACAGGAAGGTATAGTTTCCGCAGATCACCTTGTGGCGAAAAAGATATGTAAAAGAGAGCTCGAAAAGATAAGGTCCCAATGAACCTGCGCCTGTAGGTAGCTTGAACTCCCTCTTTTACAGTCGTTTAACACGGGAGGTGCTGCAAGCTGGATACTTGGGTATTTAGGTCTGAATACAGGGGCCGAAACCAAAAAAACGGATAATTAAAGCCTATTGAAAAACATCAAGTCCAATGCTTAGATAAATAGTATGAATATGAGAATTCTATTTGCAGTTGCTTGCTTCCTCTTTGGGAATTTATCTTTTAGCCAAACCCTTGTCCTTAAATACACATCCACGATCGATTATAACCCAGGAGCCCAAGCCCAATACGGACAGGCTTACTACTTGGGCCCTTCCTATATAGGTTTAAAAATGTGTTCCTATGAAAGCAACTACCCGAGTCCAGTAAACAACAAGAGTCGATTCGTTATTCTTGACTTAAAAGGGAATACAAAGTGGACGTGGAATGCTTTTTTCTATGGGGTTTCAGACTTTTATGTGGAGCCTTCTCCTTCTGGTTCTGTGTGGATTTCATCCTACTTCGGTGAAGGCACCGAAGGACTGCTCATGATCTACGATAAAAAAACGAAAACCTGGTCGGAGTCATCGATCGGGCAAGATGATCCTGTGAACTTTACTGCAATCGGACAGATCAACACTTCAAGTCTATCTACTGTGACTAAAAACGAATCGGGTACACTGACCTTCTACGTCTATAAATATTAGCGAGATATTGGCTGCCAATATAAACACTTTTCTTATGAGACGAGCCAATGTGTTAGTCACTCTCATTGCTTTTTTGTTTATTGGCAATTTGTCTTTAAGCCAAACTCTTATCCTTAAGTACACCTCTCCGATCGATTTCAATCCTTCCGCCCTTCAATTCGGGCGAGCTTTTTACTTGGGTCCATCTTTTATAGGTTTACAAATGTGCTCTTTCGATGTTGGTGGTGGATCAGCTGAAATCAATAAGAGTCGATTCGTCGTTTTTGACCTTAAAGGCAACACGAGGTGGACGTGGAATGCCGGATCTTATGGAGTGTATGACTTTTGGGTGGAGGCTTCTCCTTCTGGCTCATTTTGGATCAGAGGATATAATAGTTCAGATCCAATCGGAATGCTCATGATCTACAACAAAAAAACGAAAACTTGGTCGGAAGCATCGGTGGGACAGGACGACTCTGTTGATTTTGATGCAATTGGTCAGATAAATACTTCGGCTCTTTGTACGGTGACAAAAAACGAATCGGGCACACTGACTTTCTACGTTTACAAATATTAGGCAGGTATTGGCTGCCAATATTAGCTACTTACAATAATTTTACTCTGCGCGCCCGGGTGGATTCGAACCACCGACCCGCGGATTAGAAATCCGCTGCTCTAGTCCCCTGAGCTACGGGCGCCCTATCAAACAATGTCATAGCAGAAACGGATGAAAGGGGCGAGGCGTTGAAATGGATGAAGGGGTCAAGAGTAGTGAAGGGGTGAACAAAAAAGCCTTAGGGCTTTTTTGGGCGGAAGAGGAGTGAGGCATCGGGGAGTTTGAGTATTTTCGCCGACAGGAAATAGGCGGCCGCTCCAAGAGTGATCAAAGCAAGGGTTCCGCTGATTCGGACGATGAGCGCACCTTCCAAGGGATGAATGAACATCTTGCCAGCCAGAATTGCTCCGATCAGAACAAAGCAGCACACAAGAATCTTGCCGACTCCTTGTAGAAAGTGGGGAACGAAGTAGCTCCCGACATGGCGGTGAGAAGCCCAAGCGAGCTGGAGAATATTCAGGGTGGCGACAGAAGCTGTGGTGAGGGTAAGGCCCAAAATCCCGAGGTTATAAACCCGGATCAGTAGGTAGTTGAGCAGTAGATTGATGAAAATACCCGTCAGACTGACCCGCAATGGCGTGCCAGGCCGATCGATGGCAGAGAAAGCCGGGGCGACCACTTTCATGCACGCGTAGGAAACCAAGCCAAGGGAGTAGCCTCGAAGGGCAAGGGCGGTAAGGGCGGTGCTTTCCGAGCTAAAGCGGCCGTACTGAAAAATCGTAGCGGTGATCGGCTCGGCTAACAGAAAGAGTCCAATGGTGGCGGGCAGAGTAAGAAAAAGGGTTTGGCGGATCCCGACGAGGAGTCGTTCGTGTAGGGCAACTCGTTCCCCCATCGCGGCGTGTCGGGCAAGGTGGGGAAGAGTGACAGTGGCAACGGCCACTCCGAAGAGTCCGATCGGAAGTTGGATGAGCCGAAAGGCGTTGTTGAGGCAGGTGACAGAGCCATCCGCCAGGTAGGAGGCGAAGTAGCCGTTGATCATCACGTTGACTTGAACGGCAGCGGCTCCGATCGATGCCGGACCGAGAAGTCGCAGAACCTGTTTGAGGCCCGGATCATTCCATACAAGAAGCCAGCGCGGTTGGTAACCGAGAGAGATGGCTCTAGGAACCATCACGAGCCACTGGGCAAGGCCTCCCACCAGCACGCCTATGGCAAAGCCGTACACGGAGCGCTGGCCGAAAGAGGGATCGAGAATCCACGCAAGAAGTAGGCCGACGCTAATAGAGATGAAGTTAAAGACGGCGGAGGCGAAAGCGGGCAGGCCGAAGTTATGAAGACTATTGAGGAGCCCCATGTAAACCGCGGCCAAAGAGAGAAACAGGATAAAGGGAAAGAGAATTCGGGTGAGTTCAACTGTGAGTTCCAGTTTTCCAGGCACGACAGCGAATCCGGGGTTGAGGAGTCGAACGAGGGGATCGGCAAAGATGATCCCGGTAGCGACTATCAGAAAGAGGGCAATGAAAAGGAGAGTGTTGACGTTACTGGCGAGGCGGAATGCGGACTCTTTTCCCTCCTTGGCCAGTTTTTGAGAGAAGGTGGTGACGAAAGCGGTGGAGAGGGCCCCTTCGGCAAAGAGATCGCGAAGGAGGTTGGGGATGCGGAAGGCGGCGATGAGGGCATCGAGCTCTTTGCCAGCCCCGAGGAAGGTGTTGAGGAGAATTTCGCGGACGAGACCGAGGATTCGGGAGGATCCGATGGCCAGCATGACGCGGGAGGTGCCTTTGGTGCTCATTTTTGCTTCAGCCTTAGGTCGCAGGCAGTGAAAACTTCTTCGGGGGTGAGTCGGGTCATACAGCGCCGATCGATGGGGCAGGTTTTGAGAAAGCAGGGGCTGCAGGAGACTTTGTGGCGGACGACGGTGACGGAGGAGCCGAGGGGGCCGGTCCAGGCAGGTTCGGTGGAGCCAAAAATGGCGACGGCGGGCTTGCGGAGGAAGGCGGCCAGATGCATCGGACCACTGTCGTGGCAGAGGATCAGGCGGGCGTGAGCGAGCCAGTGGGCGAGTTCAAGAGTCGTGGTTTTTCCTGAGAGGTCGGTAATGGGGGATTCGAGGGATTGGGCAACGGCTTTGCAGGCTTTGATATCTCCAGGGCCACCCATGAGGATCGGTTGGAGGGAGTGGGACTTTTGTAGATCTCGGATAACCGAAGCGAAGGAGGCGGGATCCCAGCGTTTGGCGGGTCCGTAGGCGGCGCCTGGGAGAATGGCGAGGTAGGGTTGGGACGGGGCGTCTTTTGGCTTAGGGAGAGTGGGGGGTGGGGGAAGTTCGGCTTTTGATGTCGGAAGCCCGAGATCTTCCAATAGACCGAGGTACTGGTCGGCGACGTGGACGTAACCGTAGGGTGAGGTTCTGCGGGGTTTGTGTTCGGAGAGGAGAGAGTTTCTGAGGTTTCGATCGAAACCGGAGCGGTATGGGATGGGCAGAGTTTCGAGAGCGACGCGGAGGGAGTTAGGAAGGAGTGTGGCAGCAGAAACCTGCTTTTTTTTCAGGATCGAGTGGAGGGCAAATGGGATAGATGGTGCAGGGATGAATTCGATTCCGGGGAGTAGGATGGGGGCCAAGGCCGAAAGGGATGGGGGCCCGACGATGACGAGAGGGGCGCGTTGGTTGAGCCAGCGCTGGTAGAGGTGGACGGAAGGGAGGGCGAGGATGAAGTCGCCGAGCCAGTTGGGCAGGCGGAGGAGGTGGGGCTTTCCCGACGAGTTAGGGGCAGGAATCACCAGGTGATTTCCGGCGGAATTTCAGCCGGATGCCTGATCCTTCTTAACGCAAAATCCCAGGGGCGGCGCGTCGGTTTGCGTTGTTGGCCGAATCGGATTCACCTTCGGAAGCTGGGCGATCTTCTCCATAACCGACGGTGCTGATGTTGGAACCGCTAGCTCCGAGACCGATCAGGTATTGGCGCACTGCGTTGGCACGTTTTTCGCTCAAGGCGAGATTGTACTGGGGGGTGCCACGGGCATCAGTGTGACCTGCGATGACGATCTTGGTGTTGGAGTTGTTGCTCAGGTAGTTGGCGAGTTTGTCGAGCTTGGGACGTTCCTTGGCTTCGATCGTAAAACTGTCGTACGCAAAAAAGACAGTATCAGCTTTGAGGGTGTCGTAGTCGGCAGTATCGGGATTGCCGGAGCGTTCGGGGAGGGACTGATCGTAAATATTGTCGGTGCTATCTCCGAAGGCCGCGCCGTCTCCTTTTTTATCTTTGTCTGCGCACCCGGAAAGGATGGCGAGGAGGGCTAGAATTGAGAGGTAGGTATATTTCATATTTTTCAGCGGGTTGTATTGGGTTCTGTGTTGTTACTCAAGTTATTGGGTATCTTGATAGCTTCCCCAGTGAGTGAGTCAAGCAGAACTAGGGTCCCATTTTGCGAGCAGACAAGGTGTCTGGAATTCCTTGTCCAAGAAGGACTTTCCAAGCCAGAGCCGCGGCTGACGATCCGGGCTTTTTTTGAATCGATGTCATAGACGCCGATTTGGCCACCACCGGAGGTGATGCTGTAGGCGATTTTTTTTCCGTCGGGGGACCAGTCGGGCTCGGTGGTGTAGGATGATTCTGTGTTCAGTTTTTCGGGAGTGCCGCCGGTTGCGGGGAGGATATAGAGACCGGGGCTACCGCGTTCATCGGACACGTAGACGATTTTCGTTCCGTCGGGGGACCAAGAGGGGGAGCAGTCGGTCCCGCGTGTGTTGGTGAGGCGGGTGGGTTGGCCTCCGGAGGATGAGATTGTGCAGATTTCTGGATTTCCGAATTTGGAAAGGCTGAGGGCGAGAGTAGAGCCATCCGGGGAGAAAGAGGCGCCGGTGTTTTGGCCGGGGAATTGGGCGACGATGGAACGTTTCTTCGAGGAGAGGTCGATCACGTAAGTGTCGCGGTAGCCGCTTTTATCGGAGCTGTAGGCGATTTTGTTGCCGTCGGGAGAGAACTTGGGGCCGTAGCCAAGGGCGCCGTCTTGGGTGAGTTGGCGTGTGTTGGCTCCGTCGATATCCGAGAGATAAATCTCTTTCTTCGAGTTCTTTTTTGATCCGGAGGCGGAGGCAAAGGTGATCTTGCTGGAGGCGAAGCCTGGTGTTCCGGTGAGGGCTTCGATAAAGGCATCGGCAAACTGGTGAATGGCGCGACGGCCATCTCCGTTGAAGGAGGATTCGACGAGGGGAGCGCCACCAGCCTTGGGAGATGCACGACCGGATAGACCAGATGGGGTGAGGGTACCTGAAAGGGTAAAGGAGGCGGATGCGGGATCGACGATTCGGCAGGCGCCGGAGCGTTCGAGGTCGTTTTGGAGGACTTTGGTGAGGGTGGGGCCTTCGGTTCCGGCAATGGGGGAGACGGCGACGTCAACTTTGCGGGTTTGTTCGATGACGATGACAGGGGCAGCTGATTGGGCAGAGAGCAGGCAGGGGGTGAGCAGGAGGATGGGGAGGATGAATTTCATCGCGAGAGACAAGAGCATGGGAGCCAAAGTGCGAGTGAAATTTTGTATTCCACAAACTGGTTTATTCAAAAGCTACTGACACAGTTGTTCGGGTAATATGCGCAAACTCTTTCATGAAAGCGTATGTAACGAGATTATTATTTGAATACTAAACCACAAAACAAAGGAGATATTAGAAATGATTAAGAACAGTGCAGTTACTATGATCCTGCTTGCGGCATTCGCGAGCTTGTCCCTCGCGGACAGCACACCTCAGGCCTCAGCCCAAGACACAAAAAAGATGGTTCAAAATAACTTCGTCGAGACGGCTCAGAAAGGGATCAAGCTGAGCGGGTATGTTGATGCCGGCTACAGTTATAATTTCACCGGAAGTTCCTCTCAGGGTTCCCAGGTGAACAGCCGTTTCCTTGGTGACAGCACCCAGAAAGGCGACTTTAACCTGTATGCGGTCAAGATTGCTCTGGAGAAGGCCCTGACGTCTGAGAACACGGCGCAGGCTGGATTCAGGACAGATGTGATGATCGGTGAGGATGCTCAGTACCTGATCAACCGTGGGCAACCGTACAATGCGGGGACTGGAGCGAACGGTAATAGTAACACTCAGGCAAATTCGAATGCTCTTTTCCTAGAGCAGGCATATATCAATATTCGAGCTCCGGTGGGCAACGGCTGGGATTTTAAGGTTGGAAAATTCGTTACGATCTTGGGGTATGAGGTGATTGAGCGTCCAGCCAACATGAACATCACCTATGGTCAGCTTTGGCAGAATGCGTTTCCACTAACTTATATAGGTGTACTTTCCTCCTATCGTTTTGACGATTATTTGGACGGAAAGCTGGGTGTTGTGAACGGGTCAAACAGTGACAATAACACCACGGTTAACGGTGATAGCGACGGTGTTGCTGTTCTTGCGGCCTTGAATGTGACCGCCCCCGGCGGCAATGCGAACTGGAGTAATAACTTCCAGTACAGCACGGCCCTAGAAAACAACACAAGCTACCAAAACAGTGGGCAGCCTACTTCGAGTGCTCCGGTCAATAATTTCGCGTCCCCTGCGAGCGGTTACGCCGTCGTCTACAATTCTTGGGGAAATTGGGCGCCTAAGTTTGCGAATGACAAGCTGTTGCTGGCTTTCGACTCTGCATTGGGGAACGCATCCTGGAGTTCCGTCGATAATATCACTGTAAACACTACTTGGTACGGTGCAGCCGTATATGCGAAGTACCAGTTTAACGACTGGTTTAGTTTGGCAAGTCGTGCGGACTACCTAGGAAGTAATAATGCGGGAAAATTTGGAACGCAGGGTGCCATTTCCACAAGTTCAGCCGCCAATGATTTCCCGAATAGCGGACACGTTACCGGAAATAATTACTGGAGTTACACTATAACGAGTGCCTTCAATGTGATCGATAATCTCCTGATCCGAGCCGAATACCGATTGGATTGGGGATCTGGGATCAACTCTTCCGTTGATACCCCTAATGATAATGCCGTAACAGGTGTGCAATCGGGCGGCCCATGTCACTACGCGGGAGCAGAGGTGGTCTACAGCTTCTAAACAACGATAGTCTTTGAAACCCCGGGAGGCTTCGGCTTCCCGGGGTTTTTATTTATCTTACTCTAGTTTAAACTGAATAATGACGGTGTAGTCGGGAGAACCGAGTCCGGCGGGAAGGGGTTTGGGAAGTCGGGGGGTGGATCGGACTGCCTGTTCGACTGAAGTGTCCATCGCTGGATCGCCCGAGGGTCGGGAGATCCGCAGGAATGTTACCGCCCCGCTTTCCGAGATTTTGATTTCCACTTCGGTATAAATTTTTTCACCTGCGGGGATGGGTGGCTTTTTCCAGGAAGACTGAATGCACTGTTTAATCAGGGCTCGGTACCAGGAGAAATCGTCGGCGATTCCGTCGGGTCGGCCGGCGTTGCCGGCACCATCCCCTCCGCCCCCACCGGCTTCACCTGGTATTTTTGAAGCTAGACGGCTTTTGATGTCGGAAGCGCTTGGACCCGCTGGCTCGTGAGACTGGGTGGATGTGGCCTTGGTTTCTGTTGTGGCGGATGATGTAGAAACCGAGACTTTTTTCTTCGTCGCACTGACTTTGACCTGATGTTTTGGTTTTGGTGGAACGGGAAGGGAAGTGGGCACAGGTTTCACTTCTGGAGTGGGAGTTGGCTCCGGTTTCTGGGCCGGTTCTGGCTCGGGTTCAGGTGTTGGCGTGGGCTTTGTTTCCTCAACTGGTGTTGGTTTGGGCGCCACAGGTACTTCGGATTTTGAATTTTGGATTTCGGGTGCAGGTTTTGTTGGACTGGGTTGAGCTGAAGATGAAGTGGGGGAAGGTAGTCCTGGACCGGGGCGCAGAGAGCCCAGGTCAATCATTTCGACGGGCTTTAAAGGGGGTGTCTTATGGCACTGGGCGAATGGAAGACCCAAAAAAAGAAGGAGTCCAAGATGAATACCGAAAACAATCAGAACGGTACGCCGGAAGGGGCGCCCGCGGGGGTTCACTTGCGGATGTCCGGAGTATTGGCGAGGTCGAGGCGGGCACCCGCGGAGCGGACAGCCTCCAAGGCGCGGAAAACGGTTTCATAAGGGAGAGAGGAGTCGGCCCGAAGAGATACCACGAGCTCGGGGTCGCATGCTTTTCGTTGGGTGAGAAGGGAGGCGAGTTGATCGAGGCGAATCTTTTCAGATCCGAGAAGTGCGGAGCCATCTTTGGCAAGCGTGAGGGTGAGAATCGATTTCGGATCGGGCATAGAGGTGGGAATGCTGGTGGATGCTTTGGGCAGATCCACCGGTAGCTGCTGTTCCATAAGGGGAGTGGTGATCATGAAAATAATGAGGAGGACGAAGACAAGATCGAGCAGCGGGGTGATGTTGAGCTCCGCTAGATTATGAGTCTGGGCGTGGAAACGGGAGCGTCTCATGAGCGTGGGGTGAAGCGGTGTTCGAAAACGGCCGCGCATTCTGCGGCAAAATTTTCCATCTGGATGTTTTGGCTACGGATGGAGGTGGTCAGGAAGTTGTAACCAAACATCGCGGGAATGGCCACGAGGAGGCCGACGACGGTGGTGATGAGAGCGCCCGATACTCCGGGGGCCATGGCGGCTAGACTTGCTTGCCCGGCCATAGCAATCCCACTGAAGGCGTCCATCACGCCCCAGACTGTCCCGAGAAGACCGAGAAAGGGGGCGCCGCTCACAGCGGTGGCGAGGAGGATCAGATTCGATTCCAGTTTGAGAGATTCTTCTCCGACGGCACGCTCCATGGCAGTCCGGACCGAGTTCATTCCGGTCTCACTGATTGAGCGGGCGGTAGAAAGACGGGCCGCGAGGGTGGAGTCGACTACGGAAGAGCCTGTCAGATGGAAGCAGAGTTCCTTTGCTCCAGCATGGTAGATAATGGCTTGGGGGGATTCACCCGGCGGGCGTCCGGAGAGGTAGGGATCGAGTGGTTCGTTGGCAGAGCGGAAGGCTTTTAGGAAAGCGCGGGTGGAGCGGACAACGGCATTGAGTTGCGTCCATTTTGACCAGATGACCGACCAGCTGAAAATCGAGCCCAACAAGAGACAGAGAAGGACGCCTTTACCGGCCGGTTCGGAATGTTGGAAGGCATAGAGGATACCAGCGGCTGCAAGCATGGAATGGCTATAACTGATGGGAGACAGAGCTCAATCAAAAGAGCTAGAAAATCGTTGCGGGGGCAGGATTTGAACCTGCGGTCCCGCATATGCGGGATTATGAACCCTCTAGGTGGATAAGGGTCTTAAGACCCAAACCGCCTTTTTGTCGTTTGAGTTTGTTTTCAAGTTTTCTGGCTTCGGATAGGTTCATGGGCTTGCTTGTCCAAGCGATCTTCCAGGGGCCCTTGCCTTTGGTCCAACGGGATGCATTGGAATTGTGTTGGAGTAGACGAGTCTGAGGGTCTTTTGATAGGCCGATGTATTTTTGGCCTGCTGCATTATTGAGAACGTAAACTTGATACATCCAAAAAACGTTGCGGGGGCAGGATTTGAACCTGCGGCCTTCAGGTTATGAGCCTGACGAGCTACCTGGCTGCTCCACCCCGCACCATAATGATGCGGGGGATGCGGTGGGGAGTCAATCGTGGTGCGGAACGATTTAGGAATCTTTTAGGAATGCGGGCAGCTGTTCGATTCCGAAATCGGCGAGGATATGTCCATCGATATCGAGGACAGGGGCTTTCGATTGGCCTGAGATCTCCTTCATTTCGTTGAAGTAAGCGGGATTGGAGCGGACTTCCCGGCGTTCGTATTTTACGCCGAGTTTATGGAGTTCCGATTCTGCGTCTTCGCACCAAGGGCAGCCCTCTTTGACGTAAAGAATGGCGGACACGAGTGGTTAGGCTGGAACCGACTCGTTTGAAGACTTCTTTTGAGAGAGGGCGGCTTTGACGAGATTTTGGCCGAAGTCCCAGAGGGGTCCCGGGAATTTGCCAAGATCGCTGAGAACGTCGTCGAATGCGGAGACAAAGCGGTCGATCTCTTTCTCGCCGATGATGAGGGGAGGAAGGATTTTCACGATGTCGGAGTTGTGGGCTGCGACCTGAGTCAGGATGCGGTGTTTTTGAAGAAGAGGAGTGACGATCATCTGTGGAAAGAGGCCCTTATCCATGGCGTGGATGGCTTTCCAGGCGAGTTTGAGTTTGAGAGAGCGGGGTTCCTTGAACTCGATGGCGATCATCAGGCCTTTGCCGCGTACTTCCGAGATGACGTCGTGTTTTTCTTGGAGGTCGCGGAGTCTGGACATCAGCTGTTCTCCTCGTAGGGCAGCATTTTCGACGAGGTGCTCATTTTCGGTGACATAGAGGCTGGCGAGTCCGCAGGCCATGGCGAGATTGTTGCGACCAAAGGTGGTGGAGTGGGCCACGCAGCGATCGAGACGGGAAAAGATGCCTTGGTAGATAGGGCGACGCATGACGATCGCGGCACAGGGGACATAGCCACCAGAGAGGGCTTTGGCCATGGTGACGATATCGGGGTCGAGATTCCAGTGTTGGAAGCCGAACCACTTTCCGGTTCGGCCTAGTGCGGTCTGAACTTCATCGGCGATGAAAAGGGTACCGTATTTTCGGCACAGTTCCTGGGCGGCGGGGAAGTAATCATCGGACGGGTATTTCACCCCTTTGCCTTGCACGGGTTCGAAAATAAAAGCAGCGACATCACGGGAGCGGAGTTTGGATTCGAGGTCAGCGAGATCCCCAAATTTGACGAAACCCGCACCTGGAAGAAAGGGGTCGAAGTCCTCGCGGAAATTACCGGAGTGGGTGATGGAGAGAGCGCCAAAGGTGAGGCCGTGGTAGGAGCCTTCTTGTGCGAGGATTTTTGGGCGTTTGGTGGAGGCACGGGCGAATTTCAGTGCTCCTTCGACCGCTTCCGTTCCGGAGTTGCAGAGGAAGCAGGCATCTCGAGAGGGACCTAGTTTTTTCACGAGAGCTTCGGCGAGGAGGCCAGAGAGGACGGAGCAGTCCATCTGAACCATGTTGGGGAGGTCGAGATCCAGGACATCGCGGATGGCTTTTTGAATGGTGGGATGATTGCGACCGATATTGAAAACGCTATAGCCACTGAGGAAGTCGAGGTAGTCCTTGCCGTCGAGATCGTAGAGGTAGGCACCTTCGGCACGGGCATAGATCTTATCGAAACCGATCGTTCGTTGAACTTTGACGAGCGTGCGATTGACGTACTTGTCATGGAGATCGTAGTTCTCCCCAAGGCGGGTGAGGATCGTGTCTTTGAGGTCGAATTCGGACATAGAGATTGTTCATAGCGAAAAAAATGGAGATCGCAAGATCACCGAAAGCGCCTGTCCTTAAAACAAGATCGGCGAACACTATGTATAGTTCTCAAGGTAAGGCACATACATCCGAATTAGATAAACTAATTAGGGTTTACTAGAAACCCAAATAAAGACGTCGGGGCATTTCACTTTCTCGAATTGTGTGCTTAATTGAAGTTCTATGAATTTGCGTCATTTCCTTATGCTTTTCTTATCGATCGGGTGCGTTGTGGAAAGTGGGTTTGGGCAGATGCAGGTTGTGAGTTTTGGATCTGGGAGCAGTGGTTCGGATGCTTGGGTGAACGTCAATTCAATGAACTATTCTGGGTACGGCGGCTTTCCTGGAAGTTCGGCTTGGCCTGCCCCTATCGGGTCGAACGGGATTGGGTCGGGGGATGCGGATCTAAGTAGAGTTGCGGGAAGTCCGACCGGAGGTGGTCCTTTTCTAGGATCGACTTCAATCTATTTTGGAAATTTTGCCCAGATCCCGAACGCTTTGGGTGGAACTCTGCGGGTTTCCGATTCGACTCCTTTGGCGAATCTTAAGACTCTCGTATTTCAGATCCAAATCGGGGAGGCGACGGGCTACGACCTATACAGCGCCCCAGCCCTAAAAATCAACGGCGGATCATCTGTCGTGAGCCCGCTATTTTCGAGTATTATCAATCGCTTTCAAAATGGGACTTTCACAAGTCCTGAGACAGGATTGGACGAGCCCGTTTTTGTGAATACGAGAGGGTACCAGTGGAATGTAAGCTCCTTGGGGGCCATCAACTCCTTTGCGATCGATTTCAGCGGGGTGACTCACTCCCAAATTTACGGATTGCAACTGGATCAAAGCTCTTCTTTTTTTAGTACGTCGGTGATTCCCGAGCCGAACGTAAGAGGTCTTCTTTTAGCTGGTGCCTGCTTTTGCCTCATCTTCCGGCGTGCCCGCGTTGTGGCGTGAAGTTCCGATCCGTTCATCGAATTTCTTCCACCCTAGGAAGATCTGGCTTCACGTTGGTGGAGATGCTGGTTGTGATTGCTGTCTTGGGGCTTTTGGCAGGGGTTTCCATGGGGGCGTATCAGAAGACTATAGCGAAAGCCTCGATGGGGTCTGAAATCAGTGCTGCAAAAAACCTGATTCAGGCTTATCAAATCGCATCTGTCGAAAATGGGGGTCGACTACTTCCAGCGAAAGATCCGGCTGCCACGGGGGTTAAGAATGCCAACGGACAGAATATCTCGATGGCGGAAGTTCGGTCTCGATACCCCTTCCGGCTCGCTCCTTATTTTAATTATCAATTGGATGGAACCGTTCTTGTGAATCGGAACGAGTCACAAATTGTCAAAATGATGGGATCGAGCGGATTGATGTATGATTATGGAGTCAGCGTTTTTCCAGCGATGGGAATTAACCGATACTTGGTTGGCGGAAGCATCTCGCCCAGCGGGGTGGTTCAATATTCGGAGGAGTGTGTGCAGTCCATGGCCCAAACCGATCAATCTGTGATTGTGTTTGTTTCCGCAGGTAATCCCGATATCGATGGATATGAGTATGTAACGGCTCCGCTGGGTCCGGGGGGGCAGTGGAGCTCTGCAAAGTGGAGTAAAGGGGTGGATGCGGGAAACTACGGTCACGTCGATGGACGATTTGATGGAAAGGCGGTCTGTGCCTTTATCGACGGCTCGGTGAGAGTTCTCTCGATGGACGAGCTTCGGGATATGCGACTTTGGTCCCGCAAAGCGGCTTTGGAAAACAACCCAGCCTATCAGCCTAAATAGTGATCAGCCGGCGTGGATGGCGTCGTCCAGCGAGGAGATGGCGTCAAAAGTGGATTGTGCGGCTTTGACCATTTGATCCTGTTCCGAAGGTGTCCACGGGATTGCATCCATATCCGACCGAAATTTCATCCAAAGACCGCGTTGAGATTCTCCATGAGGGTCTAGGTAGCGGAAACTGGTCGTATCGGCTTTTCCCCATGCCTTGGCCATGGCTTTGGCAATATAGCGGGCTCCGTTTTTGCTACCCTCAAACACATAATAGATTCCCATCAGGGTAGCCGGTGCTGCTTTTTGAATTTCCTGAATCAGGTTGGTTGCACCAGAAAGAGGATGAATTGATTTTAGGTTGGCTTGAAGGTGAGCGAGATCGAATTCCAGGTTTTTGGTTTGATAGAGCGAAGGGAGACCGAGAGAGGCGAGACGGGCATCCGTTGTGAGGGCTCGGTCGGTAGCCGCTTCCAAATCCCGATGGATTAACCAGCGTTGGGAGAGATACTTTTCATATTGTGCCTGGCCAATCGATCCTTCGATCAGGGCAGCTTCGAGTGGCTTGGATTCGGCAACAGTATGTTGGGTTGCAGTGCCCGCTTTGAGACGAGCCATGACCCCCTCCGTGTTTGGAGGGATCATTTCGCGCAGCTACCGATAATTAGGCCAGGGATGACGAGCCAGAGGACACCTTTGGCCAAAAAAAAGGAAAATGCGGTCAGGCCGGCAAGTTTTCCAAACTTTGCCCAGCGGTCATGATTTCGAAGCAAATCCATGAATCCATTCTTGTCGAAAACGAGCGGGAGGCAAGTGCAGGGACCGACTTATAAGTTGGTTCGTCCGAGTTGATTAAGTTTTCTACCGTCCGAGTTGGAGGGCAGGGCGGCGGCAGGGTCGCGCATGGGTTTGGGAACAAAATCAGGAATCCCAACGCCGGGAAAGGCCACTTCGTTGTCGGGAGTGGGGGCGGGAGCGGGCAGGGCGCCATTAAAGACGGCACAGATGGCTCCGGATTTCGTGGTGGCGATCCCAACTCCCCCCAAGGTGGAAGACTCGCGAAGGAGATTTCCCCGGTGACCCGAGCTTCCCATCCACGCGCGAAAAATCGATCGGGCCGAACCATCGTTCACCGGACCGTAAATGTTCTCTGAAAGATTTTTCCATCCGTTTTCATTCAGCAGGGTTTTGGAGAGAGGTCGATGCTCTTGAGCATTTCTGGATGCCATCACTTTCGCCCAGTCGGATGCAAGCTGATCGAGTTTGGGGCTACGGGTGAGGGGTTGGAGGCCTGTATGGACGCGTTCCTGATTGATCAGGGCGAATAGATCGTCGCACGTATCAGATAGGCAGGGAGCGATTCCTAGGGTCAACAAAAGGGCGATTCGGAGGATCATGATCGATTACCAAAGGAACCAGTTGCGGGTGAGTAGAACATAAACGGCTAGGCCGAGGTTGGCTGCGGCATGGAGGATGATGACGGCACGGATCGATTTTGTGCGGCAGAACCACCAGCCTCCAATCAGGGCAAAGAGGGTGGCGGAGCCGAATTCGACGTGAACCAACGCGAAGGCAACGGTGGTGATGTAAAACGAGAGGGGCTGAAACGTTCCCAAGGGAACCTCTTCAAATTCCGGTTTGATGATCGTGCGCATCAGAAAGCCGCGCCAAAAAAGCTCCTCAACGATCGGAACAACGAGAACCGCTCCAAAGATCCGAAAAGCGATTGAAAGAATGCCGGGAGCAAATCCGAGTTCAAAAGCAGTGGCGAACGGGAAGGTGTTGTCTCGTGCTGCCGTTCGGGGCATCCAGGGGTCGAGAGCAATCCAGAGGACAATCGCTCCCAAGCCCAGAAGGGCGGATTGCAGAATCCGAGGAGAGGCAGAATCTTGGCCACGGTAACGGGGGCGGAGCCAAAGAAGAAGACCGAGAACAAGAAGGGAGCAAACTCCATACAGCCACCATCCTTGCTGGGGAAAATTTTGGCGGAGATAAAGCAACCCCATGAAAAGGGCAAAAGGTGCGACGAAAGGGAAGCCGGGCCCTTGGATCAGGCCTTTCATATGAGTTGTTCCAAGGCGTGGGTAGCGGCGGTGGATTCAGCAGATTTACGACTGCGACCGGTGCCTCGACCGATCTCTTTTCCGTCCAGCAAAACCCGGATGGTGAAAACCTTCTCGTGGTCTGGGCCGACCGATTCGACCAAGTCATAAACAGGGACAGGTTGATTGCGGGATTGAAGAAGTTCCTGGAGCTGGCCTTTCGGGTTAGCCTGTTCGGCGAGTTTTTTGGCGTGGATCAGTCGATCCCCGTATACCTTCTCGGCCCATTTTTTTGCGGGATCATATCCAGCGTCCAAAAAGATGGCCCCCAGAATTGCTTCCCAGACATCGGCCAGGGCTCCGGTGGATTCATGAATCTTTTCCTTCGCGGCATCGGTCCCAACGCGAAGAAAAGGGGATAGGCCCAGCTCCCGGCCGAGTTCGGAAAGGGTGTGTCGGTTGGCCAAGCTGGCCCGCATAGCGGTCAGTTCTCCTTCTGAGGAAGCCGAATGATTCGCGACAAGAAGGTCGCTGAGAGCGGCTTGTAGAATGGCGTCACCCAGAAATTCGAGTTGCTGATTGTCCCCACTCGTTCCTGGGGCGGTTCTGGCGGACGGGTGGGTTAAGGCGCGGGCCAGCAAGTCGGGATTTTGGAAGGAGTGGCCAAGGGAGGGAAGTTTCATGGGGAGCGACTTTTCTGGGAACGAGGATGGAAGCGATCGATGGTGGCCGCAAGCCGGTCTTCATCGACGTGGGTGTAAATTTCGGTGGTTCCGATACTGGCATGACCCAAAAGTTCTTGGATGACCCGGAGATCGGCTCCACCGGAAAGAAGGTGAGTGGCGAAAGAGTGCCGGAGAAGGTGAGGATAGACGCGGGTATCCAGGCCTGAAGCTTGAGCCGCCTTTTTGACGATGCCCCAGAGATGGGACGTGGTGAGTCGGCGACCGTGATTCCCGAGAAATACTTCACCTCCCGATTTTGATCGGACCAGTTTAGGGCGGGCAGTATCGAGGTAGCGTTGAAGCGCTTCCTGCGCAGCTTGGCCGAGAAGAACGAGCCGTTCTTTGTCTCCTTTTCCTATGACACGGGCACTGCGTCCTGGGAGGTCGAGTTGTTCGATCCGGAGGGAGAGGATTTCGGAAGCGCGGAGACCGGCGGCGTAAAGAAGCTCGAGAAGAGCGCGGTCGCGAAGGCCCAGGGGTGTTTTTGGGGATGGGGATTCAAGAATTCGGCGGACTTGTTCGGCGGTTAGCGAGGGAGGGAGTTTGCGGGAAAGTTTTGGGGAGCGGAGGCCGACGGACATGCTGGATGGAGTCCGACCCATTCTTTGAAGGTGAGCGCCAAAGCTTCGTAGGATGGAGGTTTCGAGCCGGAGGGTGGTTGGGCCGACGCGTCCAGAGAAACGGCGGTAGTAGAGAAATTCACGGATGTCATCGGGTTGAAGATTGCGCCAATCGACTCCGCTTTTTTTTCGATCCAGCCATAGGGAGAGTCGTTCCAGAAGTTTACGTTGAATCGACTGAGTTCGCAGGGCGTGGCCCCGTTCCATCGCACCGGAGGCGAGGAAATCCTCGATCGGGCGTTGATCGAGAGGGCTCACGCTTTCGGCAGGAGGGGCTCAGACCCTGTCAGCAGTCGGCAGGCTTCGCGGTAACGGTCGAGAGTGCCTTGGATGACCTGGGGAGGGAGCGTGGGGCCGGGGGGCTGACGGTTCCAGTCTTTCAGGCTGGAGAGGTAGTCTCGAACGAACTGTTTATCGAAGCTTGGAGGTGAGCCGCCAGGTTGATGCTGGCCGGCGGGCCAGAAACGGCTGCTGTCAGGGGTAAGAAGCTCATCGATCAGAAGGAGTTTCTTTTGAGAATCGAGGCCGAACTCAAACTTGGTATCGGCCAGGATAATTCCGACTTTTGCCGCATGTTCTCGTGCCGCCTGATACAAGGAGAGGCTTCGATCCCGTACTTGGAGAAAAAGATTTTTCCCTAACTCTTTTTCCGCCTCGGCATCGGTCATCGGAAGATCGTGACCCGCCTCGGCCTTGGTGGTGGGAGTGAAAATAGGCTGGGGGAGAGGATCGGCTTCCCTAAGCCCTTCGGGAAGAGGTCGGCCCCATGCGGATCCTTTTTGCTTATATTCTTCCCACGCACTGCCTGCGAGGTAACCTCGGATGACACACTCGACTGTCAGGGGCTTGGCGGAGAGGCAACGGGTCAGTCGGCCTGCGTATTTTTCTGGGGAAGGAACGCCAGATGGTACGTCGAAGCCAAGAACGTGATGAGGACGGGCGGCAGGGAGAGTTTCAAACCAGAATTTCGAGATGGAGGTCAGGAGGATTCCTTTCCCAGGGATGGGGTTGGGTAGGATGACGTCGTAAGCGGAAATGCGGTCGGTCGCAACGAGCCAGATTTCGTCCTGCCAGCGGTAGATATCCCGAACTTTTCCAGATCGAAGCAGGAGGGGGAGGAGGGGGGCATCGGCCATATCAAACGACGATAGATAGAAAATGGAGGATGGGGAGTTTTGGATTCAGGGTAAGGCGGACCGTGCCTTGACTCGGATATGGGTATGAGGGATTATTAATTTGCGCTTCTTATCGAGAGCAGTGGAGGGGCTGGCCCTGTGAAACTGCGGCAACCGGATCCCATCTTCGGATGGGGTTGTTAGGGTGCCAAACCCAGTCAGGCGCTTTCCCGAAAGGGGGAGTGTCGGAAAGGATGAGAGGATCGGCATTCCGCGTATAGACGCAGTGTGATCCCCCATTCTTACAGGCGAACAAACCGGCCATGACTGGGTTTGAAATCGGGCAGGGGCGCACGAAAGAGACATGGCTGGAAAATTTTTCTCCAAGTTGAAGTGTCGCGAATGTGGCCGGACCTATCCGGCTCAGGCGATCCATGTCTGCGAGTTTGATTTTGGCCCTTTGGAAGCGGACTACGATTATACGGCGATTGGTTCCGTCTTGAATCGAAAGTTAATCGAGTCCCGTTCCGATTCGATGTGGCGTTATCGGGAGCTTCTTCCGCTTGAAGCAGAGCCCACCGTCGGAAAACAGGTTGGATTTACTCCATTGGTGAAGGCAGATCGACTGGCCAAGGCTCTTGGGGTGAAGGCGTGTTATGTGAAAAACGACACCGTGAATCACCCGACGCTGAGTTTTAAGGATCGGGTGGTGGCGGTGGCGCTTTCTCGGGCTCGGGAGTTGGGATTCAAGGTGGTGGCCTGTGCCTCGACGGGAAACCTGGCGAATTCGGTCGCGGCGAATGCGGCGAGTGCAGGTCTGGAAAGTTGGGTTCTAATTCCGGCCGATCTTGAGCAAAACAAAGTCCTCAACAGCATTGTCTACGGAACGAATGTGGTTGGGATTGAGGGTGCGTATGACGCTGTGAACCGGCTTTGCTCCGAGATTGCCGGTAAGTACGGGTGGGGATTTGTGAATGTGAATTTACGTCCGTACTACGCGGAGGGTTCGAAGACATTCGGGTATGAAATCATGGAGCAGTTGGGTTGGAGGATTCCGCGTCACACGGTGGTTTGTATGGCCAGCGGCTCGCTTTTAACAAAGATCCATAAAGCGTATGGGGAGTTTACGAAGCTGGGGTTGACATCGAAGTCGGCCTTTTCGATTCATGGGGCACAGGCCACGGGTTGCAACCCGATCACGGCGGCACGCAAAAGCGGGACGGATCTGATTCGGCCCGTTCCTCATCCGAAGACGATTGCGAAGTCGTTGGCGATCGGAACTCCTGCGGACGGATATTATGCCGTAAAGTCGATGGCCACGACGGGGGGATGGTCGGAGGACGCGACGGATGAGGAGATTATTGAGGGTATTCAGCTGCTGGCCGAAACGGAGGGGATCTTTGCGGAAACCGCCGGCGGAGTGACTGTCGCCTGTGCCAAGAAGTTGGTGCAGACAGGGAAGATTCCCAAGGATGAGGAGGTGGTGTTGTGCATCACCGGTCACGGTTTAAAAACGGTGGAGGCCCTGGTCGGACATTTGGACAGTCCGTCGAAAATCAAACCCAGCTTAAAGGATTTTGATGCGTTGCTTTCGTCCGGACTCGCCAAAAGGCACGTCCAAGTCTAGAAAGGGAATTATGGCCATTTCTGTCAGCATTCCGACTCCGCTTCGCGCTCTGACTGGGCAGAAGGATACCGTAGAGGTGGAAGCAAAAGATGTGCATGCCATGTTGGCATCGTTGGAGAAGTCGTTTCCCGGGATTCATGATCGGTTGGTGGATGAAAAAGGGGAAGTTCGTCGGTTCGTGAATATTTATGTGGGCGGTGAGGATATTCGTTTTCTCCAGAATCAGCAGACTCCGCTCAAGGCGGGAGATGAAGTGAGTATTGTTCCCGCTATTGCGGGGGGTTGATTTGTATGGCCACCAAGCGAGTAAGTCTCCGGTACTGGCTGACGTTTGATCCGGAGACCGGCAAAAAGCCTTTGCTCTATCTGATGAGCAAGAAGTTTGATCTGGAATTCAATGTACGTTCGGCCTCCGCGGATCGGGATGTGTTTGTGATGGCGTTGGAGTTCACGGGAGCACACGAAAAGATTGATGAAGTGGTGAAGTGGTTTGAGAAACAGGGTGTTCAGGTGGAGCCTGTCGAGATCAACACGATCGAGGGATAAAGGGCGGCATGAAGGTCCTGATTCTCGGGGCCGGGGGATTGACCGGGCGGTATTTGGTGAAAGAGGCGAAGCGACGGGGGATGGTGGTGACGGGACTGACCCATTCGGATCTCGATATCACCAAGCCCGACGCGGCGAAAGGAGCATTGCTCAAGTTTAAGCCGGATTGCGTGATCAACTCTGCTTCTTTGACCCGTTTGGAGCGTTGTGAGGAGGATCCGGTCGCGAGTCGAAAAATCAACACGACGGCTCCAACGGATTGGGCCAAGGAGTGTGGAAAGTTGGGTATCAAATTTGTGCACTTGGGAACGGATTACATTTTCAATGGAACAAAGAAAACGGCTTATGTTCCGGAGGATCCAGTTACTCCTCTTTCACGTTATGGCCACGATAAGGCGGCGGGAGAAAAACAGGTTCTCTTAGCGAATTCGCAGGCTCTGATCGTGCGTTTGGCTTGGGTGTTTGGACATGGCGGCTCAACCTTTATGAGCCAGCTTCCGGGAATTTTGGCCGAACGGGAGGTAGTCGAGTTGGCGGGGGGACGGAGGGGCTCGTGTACCTATGCTAGAGAAGCGGCGCGGATCATCCTCGATTTGGCGAAGGGAGATGCACGGGGAATCTTTCACGGAGTTCAGAATGGGGAAACGACGTGGAAAGAATTTGCGGAGAAGGCGGCGGAGTTGATGCGGGGGAGAGGAGGGAAGGGGAAGGTGGCTTGTCGGGAGATTCGGGAACTTTCCTTGGATCAGATTCCGGGGATGAAGGTGGCGCGTCCTGCTTTTTCGCCTCTGGACGTTCAGCAAACAGAAAAGTTTCTTGGAAGAAGAATTCCGAATTGGGAAAAGGGATTGGAAGAGTATTTGGTGGAAATCGGATTTTAGCGGAACTGGTTTGAAGAGTTTGGAAACCTTGCTAGTTGAAAAAGATGTCATCGAATCTTTCGCTTTTGGTCATGGCAGCGGGAATGGGAAGCCGGTATGGCGGATTGAAACAGCTGGATCCGGTAGGTCCAGGGGGGGAGGTGCTGCTCGACTATGCAGTTTACGATGCGAAGCATGCAGGGTTTGAGCGGGTGGTGTTCCTGATCCGGAAGGATCTGGAGGCAGATTTCCGAAAAGCGATTGGGAAACGATACGAAGGGAAGATCGAAGTGGATTACGCCTTTCAGGAGCTGCATGACCTGCCTAAAGGGTTCGTGGTTCCCGAGGGAAGAAAAAAGCCGTGGGGTACGGGGCAAGCGATCCTCGCAGCCGGATCGGTGATTCGGGGCGGCTTTGTTGCGATCAACGCGGATGATTTTTATGGTCGGGAATCGTACCGACTTTTGCATGCGCATTTGACGTCGCCGACCGGAAAGGGGAAGGGTGAGTTTTCGATGGCGGGATTCCGGCTGGATCAAACCTTATCGGATCACGGAACGGTGACCCGAGGGGTATGCCAGCGCGATCCGAAAGGTTTTCTCGTCGGGGTGGAGGAGTATTTTGATCTGCATCAAGAGGGGGGAAAGGTGAAGGGGAAGAATCACTCCGGTCGGGAAGGTGTATTTCCCGGGGCAGATCCGGTTTCGATGAATTGCTGGGGATTCAACGCATCGATTTTTCCCATGTTGCAAGAGGGGTTTGAGACTTTTCTGAAAGAAGCGGGTTCGTCTGAGAAATCAGAGTATCTCATTCCCAATGCTGTGGGTGGGTGGATTCGGGAGGGGAAGGCTCGGGTTCAGGTTTTGCCGACATCGGAAAAGTGGGCTGGAATGACCTACCCGGAAGACAAACAATTGGTGGCGGATTATCTGAAGGGCTTGGTTACCAAGGGAGTCTATCCTCATCCTTTATTTTGAGTTTTTTAGAGGTAGATTCACCCTATGAGGAATCCTTGGCAGTTTTGGATCGGATTGGGCCTGATTGCAGGGCTGGCGGTGGGGTGGTTTTCAGGCCATCTTCGTGCGATGACACAAGCAAAGGTTAGGGAATCAGGCGAAGGGGTTGCGGTTCGTCTCATGACGGAGGAAGGAACCACGGGACCGGTTTTGGAAGTTCTAAAAGTAGTGCGATCGGACAAGGAGTGGGCGGCGCGTCTGAGTATTGAGCAGTTTCGAATCGGAAGAACCGCTGGAACAGAGCGGGCCTTTTGCGGAGTGTTTCACGATAACCACAAAAAGGGGGTGTATTTCTGTGCGGGTTGCGGTCTGCCGCTATTTCGATCGGGAGACAAATTTGATTCCGGCACGGGTTGGCCAAGCTTCTTTCAGCCGTTTGCCGAGGAGAATATTGGGGAGCAGACCGACAACGAGTTGGGCATGACTCGGACGGAAGTTCACTGCGTTCGCTGCGACATGCATCTCGGCCATGTCTTTCCGGACGGGCCGAAGCCTTCCGGATTGCGATACTGCATCAATTCAGCCGTGTTGAGCTTTCAGGAGGAGGGTCCGACTCCAGAGTTGAAGACGCTCGATCTGGGGGCAGGATGTTTTTGGGGAGTGGAGGAGGTGTATTCGAAATTTGTCGGAACTCGGAAAACAGAGGTGGGATATGAGGGGGGCTGGACCAAGAATCCAACCTATCAGGAAGTCTGTGGTCATGGAACGGGGCATGCGGAGGTGATGCGACTGGTTTACGAGACGAAGAAAACCAACACGCGGAAAGTGGTGGAATATTTTTTCAAGATTCACGATCCCACAACGCTGAATCGTCAGGGCCCGGACGTGGGTGATCAGTATCGGTCGGCGATCTATTTCACCCGGCCGGAGCAGGAAATGGTGATTCGGAGTGTGATCGCGGAGTTGACTCAGCAGAAAAAGTTCTCAAGGCCGATCGTTACCCAGGTGGATCTGGCCGGACCATTCACCCCAGCGGAAGAGTATCACCAAAAGTATTTCCAAAAACATGGCGGTGCTGGTTGTCACGTTCCGCAGTAAGAAATTCTCCGAATCCGGGAAACTTTTCTGTTTTGTGAATAAGTAGACCATTGAGGGGGTCGATTTTGCGTAGGCAAAAACGACCTATTCGCTTTAATTTAAGAGATATACGAACAAAATTAAAAAATTTCGCAAAGTCTATTGACACGTAAAATTCTCATACTACATCTAGTCCCCTTGAACACATTCAACACAACTCAAAGGTGTTGCGGGCTAAATAAGGTATTTACGTGTATTAGCGTAAATAATAGTAAAATTGGCTCCTGCGGCGGGTATGCAAGCCTGGCCCTCGCAGAAGCTGGAAAGCGGGATTAAATTATGATGCAAACAGAGTTCACCGTGGGGGGGCGTAAATTCGTTCTCGATAAGAAAAAAGCGGAAGAGGCATTTGCGGGGAAAAAAGTGATTCTTGGTAAGGAGACGATGACCTTCAATCTTCTGCCCTTAAAGTATAGCTGGGCATACGACCTTTACCGAAAGATGAAGGCGAATCACTGGGAGCCTGAGGATATCGGGATGGGTAAAGACATTGAGCAGTGGAAAGACGGCAAAGTGGTTTCCGACGTGGAGCGTTGGATTATCCGTATGGGCATTGGTTATTTCTCTGCGGCAGAGGGAATCGTCGGGGACAACATCCAGCACGTCGTTCGCGAAATGGTCACAGCTCCCGAGCTTAAGTTGGTTCTGGGCCGTCACGCTCACGAGGAGAACATCCACGCTGACTCGTTGCTCTATATGATCAGTTCGCTGGGGATTAACCCACATGAGTGTGAGGCCATGTTTGAAGATGTGCAGTCGATCGTGAAAAAGAATGAGTTTGTGACTGGAATTTCTAAGGAACTGCGTCGGGATTTGGATCTCACGAAGACCGAGAACAAGAGACTTCTGGCGAAGAATATCTTTGTTTTCGGCCAGTGCATGGAGGGAACGCAATTTTACGGATTGTTTGGGATGATTCTTTCGCTCTATCGGCAGAACAAGTTCCCAGGGATTGGTCAGATGTTCCGTTACACCCTGCGGGATGAGTCGAACCACATTGAAGTCTTCCGGAACCTCTTCATGGATCTTGTTGAGGAAAACCGAGAGATCTGGAGCGAAGACTTCAAGGAAGAACTGCGGCAAACGATGGCCACGGCTGTGGAGTTGGAGAAGACTTTCATCAAGGATTGTCTCCCGGTGAATGCGGTCGGATTGAGCTTGGAAGATTTCCTGTCCTACATCGATTACATCGCAGATCGGCGATTGGAGGGGGTTGGGTTGAAACCCTTGCGGGGCGAAGTTGCCAATCCGTTGCCTTGGCTGGCCGAAATGATGGACATCAAGAAGGAGCAGAACTTCTTTGAAGGCCGTGTGACCGAGTATCAGAAGTCTTCGGCGTTGGCGGCAGTTCACGACGACGAACTTTAATTTTTAGTAAAAGCAGAAAGAGGAGGATTGTATTATGAAGATGGACCCGCGTGATGTGGATGTGGATTTGGCCATGAAGCGTTTTCTCAACCTACCGGACGGCAAGTCGGATGCGTGGGGCGAGTCGATTGGGGAGTTGCAGGTCGATATGCCCGAAATCGAGGTCATTGACGGGGATTCCCACCACGCATTTCAGTTGGCGGAGGTTGCAGAAATGGTCGGCCGTAGTTTGGCTCGGTGGTTGAAGGCCAAGGGGCAGGAGTCGATTTTCACCGAAACAAACCGTCGTTGGGTTGCTAAAATTTGTACGGAAGTTGGTCGCAACCTAGCCCGTCAGGCCCTTGCCGAGAGGCCGTTGAGACTTAAGATTGAAGACTTGCAAACCTTGGTGGAGAAAACTCTAGTGGATAACAACGCGTATGATGTGGCTCGAAGCCTGGTGGGAGAGCGACGTGAGCGTCCTCCCGTTGTGCCGGGGCCCGGAGAGCCTGCTGCTTGTACGGTGCGATTGATCCGTCGACAGGGGCAAACGGTGCCGTGGAATGAGTCGAAGATCGAGGTGGCGGTATGTCAGGCCTTTCTTTCCTTACGGATGGATGCATCGTCCGCTCCAGAGATTGCCCGTGCGGTAACGGTAAGAGTGACCGAATTGGGTCAGGCGACCGTGCACATCGAGGAAGTCCAAGATCTGGTACAGGAAGAGCTGATGCGAGCCGGGCACTACAAGGTGGCTGAACGTTATATCATTTATCGTGCCATGCGTGCCGATCAGCGTGAGCGAAAGGCTCGGGGTGAGGTTTTGGCGGCTCCAACCGATCCGACCGAGGGGATGGTGGTGGTTGCCAATTTGGATGGAACAACCTTTTTGTGGGATGGAGCGGATTTGCGTTCGCGGATTGAGTTTGCCTCGATCGGATTGGATCTGTGTCTTTCTGCCGGGGAGATCGAAAAAGAGTTGCGGAGGTCTGTTTTCGATGGAATGAAGCGATCGGATCTCAACAACACGATCAGCCTCAATGCTAAGACCTTGATCGAGAAGGATGCGGATTTCGCCAAATTCGCGGGAAGAATTCAGCTCTCCTTCATTTATGAGGAGGTTTTGGGTTGGGATATTTTACGGGATGGAATCCGTGCGTTGCGTGATTTTCACCGGAAGAAGTTTGTGGAAACGATCCAGCGCGGAGTGGAGATCAACCGCTATAGCGCAGTTCTGCAGAAATATGATCTGGAGAAACTGGCAGCGGCACTTGATCCATTGGCGGATCTGGAGTTGGACTTCTTGGGAGTCCAGACGTTGTACGATCGGTATTTGATCGTTGATAAGCAGGCGGATATTTCCCGCAGGTTGGAGACACCTCAATTCTTCTGGATGCGTGTCGCGATGGGACTTTTCCATGCAGAACCGAAAGACCGGGAAGTGCGGGTCCTCGAGCTTTATAATCTCTACAAGAGTCGTCGGTTCTGCTCGTCGACGCCCACGTTGTTTAATTCGGGAACGAAGCACAGCCAGCTTTCCTCTTGTTACCTCTACTGGGTCGACGATTCGATCGAGGCGATCATGCAGCGTGGCGTTGCAGAAAACGCAATGCTTTCGAAGTGGGCGGGCGGCTTGGGCGGTTCTTGGACCAGTGTCCGGGGAACCGGCAGTTACATCGGCGGAACCAACGGAGAGAGCCAAGGGGTCATTCCTTTCCTTAAACTGCACAACGATCTTCTCGTCGCAGTGAATCAGGGAGGCAAGCGGAAGGGTTCGGGTTGCGCCTATTTGGAGACTTGGCATAACGACCTGTTCGACTTTCTTGAGTTGAGGAAGAACACCGGGGACGATCGGCGCCGTTGCCATGACATGAATACGGCCAACTGGATTCCTGATTTGTTCATGAAGCGGATGGAAGCCCGAGAAGACTGGACCTTCTTCCGGACTAGTGATGCTGCGGATCTTCATCATCTTTATGGAAAGAAGTTCGAAGAGCAGTATGTGGCTTATGAGAAACGGGCCGAGAAGGGTGAAATCTGGAGCCATAAGGTTCCTGCCATCGAGGTTTGGAAGAGAATGCTCTCCATGCTGTTCGAGACGGGGCATCCGTGGATCACCTTTAAGGACGCCTGCAACATACGGAGTCCTCAGGATCACGTGGGCGTGATCCATAGCTCCAATCTTTGCACGGAGATCACCCTCAACACGGGGAAGGATGAAACCGCTGTTTGTAATCTGGGTTCGATCATTCTCGACACCCATATCCTGCCAGACGGATCACTCGATCATGCGAAGCTGCGGGATACGGTCCGAGTGGCGGTCCGAGCTTTGGATAATGTGATCGACATCAACTTCTACCCAACGGAAGCCGCAAAAACGGCGAATTCCCGTCACCGCCCGATCGGGCTTGGGGTGATGGGGCTCCAGAATGCCCTCTACATGAAGGGGCTCTCCTTTGAGTCGGAGGCTGCGGTGGAATTTAACGATGAGATGATGGAAGCGATCGCCTACTACGCATATGAGGCTTCGAG